>Ga0316191_10000143_pt1 | contig 39380 bp, 39 predicted proteins | sample Eddworburr2cm_MG_FD_204928 | JGI IMG/M metagenome (GOLD analysis project Ga0316191, IMG submission 204928) | Coastal sediment microbial communities from Maine, United States - Eddy worm burrow 2 cm | ecosystem: Environmental > Aquatic > Marine > Coastal > Sediment | place: USA: Maine...
TGCTGCAGCTGCCACCTCGCTGGCACTGACCGATGACCTGCAGGTGGCCGATGTCACCTACAACAACCCCAGCGTCAGTTTCGGTGGCGATTGCAATGGCGCAACAAGCGAAAGCTTTGCAACACCAACATTGACCATTAATGTGGGTACGGTCACAGGTGGCTCGACCTGCACCATCACGTATAGCGTCACCATTAATTAATTTATGGTGACCTGCGTGTAATGCACCTGTTGCACACAATCTGGCGTAACACGCGCTGTCGGGCGGAAGCACTTTTCCGCGCCGGCAGTGCGCTTTTATGCTCCCGAAAAAAATACGCACTGGCGCTGCTGCCGTTATTGCTGATGAACAGCAACCCGGTGCTGGCGGTAGCACCGGGCACATCCATCAGCAATACCGCGAGTGCCACGTTCGCTATTTCCGGCAATCCGGAAAACCGTACATCCAACACGGTGGATATCAGCACCCGTCTGTTGCTGACACCTGCCGAAGCGCTGTTTTTCCAGTACTCGCCAACAGGTAGTGGTGCCCGGCCAACACCAAGCTCACCGACCGGTTGCAGTCTCGGCAGTGCCAGCGGACCGTTCCCGCCGCTGGCCAGTCCGAGTTACCCCGGCATGGATGTGCTGGATGTCAGCGCACCCATCGACCTGGTGCGCGCCAACCGCTTTCACCAGGGTGAACCGGTATTCGTGCAGATTACGGACAAGAACCGTAATCTCGACAGGACCCGGCGCGACACGGTCGAAGTCACTGTCGAGGTCGCTGCCAGCGGTGACCAGGAACGTCTGCAACTCTCGGAGACAGAGAATGACAGCGGAATATTCGTCGGCTACATCCAGACGGTAGCACCGGCTGCAACACCATTCGATTGCCAGCTGGCAGTCGGTGAAGACCACAAGATCCACGCCCGCTATGTTGACGTGTACGACAATACCGACACGGCAAAAGACAGTGCGCTGGTTGATCCCTTCGGCATGGTCTTCGACAGCGCCTCGGGCGCGGCCATCAATGGCGCCAGCGTCACCATCGTCAATGCCGCCACCGGTTTACCGGCCCAGGTCTTCGGTGACGACGGTATCAGCACCTTCCCCGCGACCGTGACGACCGGTGGCACCGTGACCGACAGTAGCGGCGCGAGCTATACCTTTCCACCCGGCGGCTACCGCTTCCCGTTTATGGCCACAGGCAATTACCGGCTGGGAGTTATGGCGCCTGCATACACCGCACCATCGGTCAGCAGCATTGCAGACTTGCAGCAACTGCCGCAGGCACCGTTTGCCCTCGACCCGCGTGCCTCGTTTGCGGAAAACTTCACGCTTGACGCCGGCCCGCCGCTGAATATCGACATCCCGATGGATCCGGCAGGCAGTGACCTGTTCCTGCAAAAGACCGCCTCGCGCAGCCAGGCCGCAAGCGGCGACTTTGTCCGCTATAGCCTGGATCTTGTCAATAACAGCGCCCAGGGCAGCGCCGCGAACGTCATGGTCACCGACGTATTGCCCACTGGCTTGCGTTACCAGCAAGGTTCGGCACAACGCAACAGCATCAATGCAGCCGAACCCGAGATTGCTGATGACGGCCGCACCTTGCAGTTCGATGCCGGCAACCTCGCGCCCGGTGAAAGCGTACAGGTTACTTATGTCGCGGAAGTCACTGTCGGCACCCCCCTCGGTGAGGCCATCAACGTGGCCACGGCACAGGACAACCGCGGTGTGACATCCAATACGGCGCGTGCCATTATCCTGATTGAAGATGATCTGTTGACCAGTCGCAGCTTCATCCTCGGCCGGGTCATGCTGGGCAACTGCGAAGTCGAGCAGCCCGAGACAGGCAGCCTGCAAGTGCGTCTGCAAAGCCGTGTAAATAACAGCGGCGTGGTACAGGAGGTCAGTGTCACGACAGCCCACCTCGGCGGGCATGAACTCGGCGTGAATGTCGAGCTCCCTGCCCTGTTACGCTACAGTCCGGGGAGCGCACGCATCGACGGCAAGGCTGTGCCGGATCCAGCGATAAGCGACAACCGCCTGCATTTCACGCTCGATAATGCCACTGAACGCAGCGCCTACACGCTGAGCTTTCGCAGCCATGCGGGCATTGATGTAAACGGCGAGTTCACCACCCGCGCGCGTGCCATCACGCGGACGCCGGATGGTATGCAACAATCCACGGCCTATGCCAGCAACACGCTGACGGCCAGGAGTCCGTCAGACATCCGTATCAGTCAGGCTGACAGTGGTGACGTCAGCAGTCGCATCATCAACCCGCAACGTTATGACCACAATGCCACGACCGGTGTCGGCCTGCCAGGCGTTCCGGGGGTGCGGTTGATGATGGAGGATGGTCGTTACGTGATCACCGATGAAAAGGGTATGTACCATTTCGAGGGCCTGGTACCCGGCACTCACGTGGTACAGGTTGACCCGCTCAGTATTCCCGAGCACCTTGAAATCTTCGAGTGCGAACAAAACACCCGCTTTGCCGGATCGGCACACTCGCAGTTTGCCGACATCGCCGGCGGCCTGATCTGGCGCTCGGATTTTTACCTGCGTGAAAAGGCGCCTCTGAGCGGCAACATCGGCCTGCGGCTTGAAAGTGACTTGCAGGGCAAGCGTATCGTGTACAGCGCCCGCATCAACGGAGACACACATCACTGGGACAACCTGCGTCTGAACATCCAGCTGGCGCCCGGACTGAAATATATCGACGGCAGTAGCCGGCTGGACGATACCGTGATCGCTGACCCGCGCGTGCACGGCGATGTCCTCAGCTTCCGGCTCGGCAGTCGTGAAGCCACTGCCTGGGAGCAACGCCTTGATTTCACGGTCGCATCCGCTGATGCCGCCGCGGGGGAACTGGACACACTGGCAGTGCTCGGCTTTGACACCGCTGATGAAAAAAACCTGCGCACACAACCCGCCATCAACAGCCGGCTGTTACAGCGCGATATCTTCGGCAGACAACAGCCTGAGCCACAGGGACAGCCGGTTGACAGTCGCAATACCAGCCGCAAGGACAGCAGCGAGCAGACCGTCAGCGTGCGCAGGCCGGTGACTGACATCGCCATCAAGGATGACCCGATCGTGATTCCGGCTGCCGATAACAACACCGCACAGTTCGACCGGGCCTGGCTGGACCAGGCCGCTCCGGGGCTGGAATGGTTGTCACCGGGCAGTGACTTCAACCCCGGCATTCCGTCGATCAAGCTTGCCATCAAGCACGACGCCGACGACCGTCTTACACTGCAGTTGAACGGACAGGCGGTCAACAACATCAACGCCGACGGCAGCCTGCGCAGCAGCGACAAGCGACTGGCGATCAGCCGCTGGAGCGGTATCGACCTGCAACCGGGTGAAAATCACATTGACGTCATGGCCCGCAACGCGGCCGGTGCAATCACCGGCACCCTGTCACGCAGCATCCACTTCTCCGGTATGCCCGTGTATGCCGAGTTTGTTGAAGAATATTCACGCCTGTCTGCCGATGGCAGAACCATACCCGTGGTCGCCGTCAGACTTACAGACAAGTGGGGCAAGCCGGTACGCGAGGGCGTGGTCGGCGATTTCCGGCTCGACCCGCCCTACATTGCCAGGCAGCGCATCGATGCACTCAGGGAACGGCCGCTGAGTGGGCAGGTACTGGGCAAGACAAGCTACACGGTCGGCAACCAGGGCATCGCATTGATCGAGATCGAGCCGACCACCATCACCGGCAAGCTGGCCCTGTTTTTTGACTTCGAGCAACCCACGCGTTACGCCCCCAATGTGCTTAACCGCAAGACCCGCGAAGTGCATGCGTGGCTGAAACCCGCGGCCCGTGACTGGATACTGGTCGGTCTCGCGGAGGGTACGGCCGGCAACAATGACGTCTCCGGCAACATGGAGACACTGGACGCCGGGGGCGGCGAGGAAAATTACTACCAGGACGGCAGGCTGGCCTTTTATGCGAAGGGCCGCATCAAGGGTGACATGCTGATGACACTTGCCTATGACACCAAAAACGAATCGGACAGTGAGCGCAGCGATCACAGCCTGTTCCAGACCATCAACCCGTTAAAGTACTACACGCTGTACGGCGACGCGACAGAGCAGCGCTTCGATGCTCCGAGTTCCGAGAAGCTTTACCTGCGCATTGAACGTGACCAGTTTTATGCCCTGTTCGGCGATTTCAATACCGGGCTGACGGTCACCGAACTGTCACGCTACAGCCGCAGCATGACAGGCATCAAGACGGAATACGATGGCAAGCGTTATGGTGTAAATGCCTTTGCCGCCGAGTCCGACCAGGTGTTTATCCGTGACCAGATACAGGGCAACGGCACCTCCGGGCTGTATTATCTTTCAGAGAAGGACATCATCATCAACAGCGACAAGGTTACCCTGGTAACCCGTGACCGCTTCCGGCCCGGCACTGTCATCGAATCGCGCGAGCTGTCGCGCTTCCTCGATTACAATATCAACACACTGGACGGCACGCTGTTTTTCAAACAACCGGTCCCCAGCCGCGATGAATTCTTCAATCCCGTTTACATCGTGGCGGTCTACGAAACCGCCAGTGCCGGCGACAAGCAGCTCTCGGGTGGCGGCCGCGCGCGGGTCAAGCTGCTGGATGACCGCCTGGAATTCGGCGTCAGCGCCATCCACCAGGGAGATACCGAGACTGGCGGCAACCTGTTCGGCACCGACCTGCGCTATGACATCAACCGGAATACGGAACTGCGCGTGGAGATTGCCGGCAGCGACACGAGCAACGGCGACAATGATGAATCCGGCACTGCCTATCTCGCGCAACTGGCCCATCACGACCCGCGTTTGAGCAGCCGTCTGTACTTTCGTGATGAAGACGAGGCGTTCGGTCTCGGCCAGCAATCCAGTAGTAATACCGGTACACGGCGCTATGGCGCGGACCTGCAGTACCTGCTGACTGAAAAGCTCGTCGTTAATGGTGAGGTCTATCATGATGAAGTGTTTGTCAACGACAACCAGCGTGATTCCGCCACGGCAAACATCGAGTACTTCCGCTCAAACTACCGGCTTTCCAGTGGCCTGATCTATACCCGCGATGACCTCGGCACGGGTGAAACCAACACCTCCACCCTGTTCACCGCCGGCGCCAGCCGCTCGTTCCTGCAGGACAATCTCATCCTGCGGGCACGCGCCGAGGTACCACTTGACGGCAAAAACGAAAGTATCGATTATCCCGGCAACATCACACTCGGCGCGGATTACTTGCTGAGCGAACGCATAAGCCTGTTTGCCGAGCAGGAATTTGCCTACGGCGACACGCTCGACAGCAGCAACACCCGGGTCGGCCTGCGCAGCAGCCCCTGGGCGCTGGCCACCATCAACACCTCACTGGAAACGCAGGTCACGGAAAACGGGCCACGCCTGTTCACCAACCTTGGTCTTACCCAGGGTTACGCGGTGAACCCGCACCTGCAACTCGACTTTGGTATCGACAGCACCCGGGTGCTGAAAGACTCGGGTGCCACGGCCTTCAATCCGGCCGTCCCGCCCAGCACCGGCACCCTGGACGGCAGCTTCACAGCGGTCTATGCCGGCAGCAGTTATGCCCGAGACCTCTGGTCGGCCACCTCACGGTTTGAATACCGTAACAGTGACCAGGAAAATCAGCGCGGCCTGTTTATCGGTGTCTACCGCCAGCATACGCCGGGGCTCGGCCTGTCACTGGCCAGCCAGCTGATCGACGCCGACCTGTCCGGCGGCGGCAACCGCACCACCGCCGACACGCGTTTTTCGGTTGCCTACCGGCCGATCAGCAGCCACCTGATCCTGTTGAATCGTCTTGATTTCGATTTTGAAGACAACGACGACAACGGCATTGCTCTTAAAAACAGGAAAGTCGTCAACAATCTGAACCTGAACCTGCTGCCCAATCGTCGCAACCAGATAGCCCTGCACTACGGCATCAAGTATGGCAAGGACACCATTGACGGTGTGCGCTATGACGGCCTGACGCAGGCACTCGGCAGTGAGTACCGTTATGACATCAACGCGCGCTGGGATGTCGGGTTGCAGGGCAGCGCGCTCTACAGCAGCAACAGCAATACGCTGCTGTATTCAGCGGGACCCTCGATGGGTGTCAACCTGTTCAAGAATCTCTGGCTCAGTGCCGGCTACAATTTTTCCGGCTACGAAGACAACGACTTCTCGGCAGCAGGCTACACTGCCAGGGGGCCGTACGCCAAACTGCGTTTCAAGTTTGATTCGGGAACAACGAAAGATGTGGCTGCCTGGTGGGACAAAACAAGAAACACTCTTGCCGGCGGCCGCAATAATAATCCAGGCGATTCCTGACAGGCGGCTGAAAAACTAGTCTGTGCGTTCTGATTCACGCCACGCAAATGAGCAATCCAGATGAGTGCGCACGGTAATCAGGCCACTCAGCCCGTCTTCAAGCATGATCTCGAGTGGACGACGGCGGCGCAGACGCTTGCACGGCTGTTTCAACCACAACACTGCGATATTGGCATTACGGGGAAAGGTGGTGCGCAATGCATCGGCGATTCCCATCAAGTGCTCGACACGCTTCATGACCTCGGGATCATCCGGCAGTGGTGTATCTTCATGGTAACGTTGCATCTTGCGGCCCGGCGTGCCATCCGGCAATGCCAGTATACTGACCTGGTCGGATGCCTTGACACCCCAGTCGTCAAGCAGATTAACAACCATGCGGCCGAGTTGCGTACGGTCTTGCTGGGTAAGTGCTGACATTTATATTATCCACTGCCCTGAGACCAGGACTCTGTATGCAAAGCGGGAATTCTAGCATGACTCACAGCCGGTTCCTGAGGCAAATAACCACTTTATCCTTATGTCTATCAATCCGTGTAAAATCACAGACTGCGTCGCGACACAACCGCAAGCAGGCTGTGTAGCCAGTTATGGAAACAAGCAACGGGCAACACCGGAACCATGACACCACTCACCCTGTTACTGATCATTGCGTTGCTGGTCTGGTTCTGGCAAATCAGCCAGCATTGTCGCGACATGGCAATACAGATTGCACGGCAAACCTGCAAGCATCAGGGTTTACAGTTTCTCGACGGCACCGCGACCCTTAAAAGCATCAGACCCTACTTTACACGCGCCACTGGTCCGGGCCTGAAACGCACCTATACTTTTGATTACAGCGAGGATGGTGTAGGCCGCCACAGTGGCTGTATTATCATGCACAATACGCAGGTCTCATCGGTCCTGCTTGACAGCCAGTAAGCAGAGAAACGCTGTCCCCGACTGACAGGAGAAGGCGTTAAACAGACAGCAACAACTATCACCACCCCAGAGTAACTGCAGGAATGACACATGCCCTACTACATCTATATTGTGACCACCATTGACACCACCACGAAGAAAGCCGTGGAAGCGGTCAGTGAATTCGAGAACTTCAAACAGGCCAAGGCCGAGGTCAGACGCCTGCGCGCCGAGGAACAACTGCAGGACAACCAGTCCTACAAGGTCATCTTCGCTGAAAACGCGGCAGAAGCAGAACAGCGCCTGATCGAGTACCGGGAAGAGCCTATTGCCAAGGAATGGGAAAAATAGCTCACGACCCACACCGCGATGGAAGAAAAAGCCTACAAGGACACTTACCACAGTATTAACGAGCGTCGCTGTGTGTTCGAAAAAACCATCAACTCGCGACGCTGCACCTGCAGGCAATCACAACGCTTTCACCTCGCCGACCGTGAAGGCATCGCCTGCAAATCCGTTACCGGTAATGCACTCTGCATCGAGTTTCTCAACAGCATGCGCAGCAATGCCCGTTTTGCACTGCACCTGACCAACGCTGACGGTCCACTGCCACACGCCAAGGAAATCAAGGTACAGACCGGTGGACTGCTGGGACTGCAGGGCCTGGTCAGGCCCGAGCGCGCAGAAGACGCCAATATCGAAAATGCCATTGGCCTGATCGATGCCGCCATCGAGAAATACGGCCGCATCGAAGACCTGCCCTATGACATTATTGTCCAGGCAATCGTAAAATTTGAAGGTCGCAGGAAACGCCCCCGCAAAGACGATCCCTGAGGCAAGTGCTTGTTCCGATGTTGAACAATCGGTGTTATCCAGATAATTGCATAAATCCTGATCTGAAAGCTGGTTTCGCCAAATGATTTACAGGATGAAATGAAAATTTCATTTGGATCCTGGAATTCACCAGCAGTGGGGTTTTGGCACAGTCTTGCAGGAGCGCAGTCGATCGTCTGCGACTTTCATCTTGACCACATGATGCGCTACAACCTGTTTGTGCCGCGCCTCTAAAACCTGTGCCGCTCACTGGGTTTCGAGGCCGGCAACATCATACCCTCGCGCGCCTTTTGCTCTGGTGAAAATCAGGGGTTCCCGATTATTCTCATTGCCAAGCATTTTGACGCCTTCCCTTTCAACCATGGCCGCGTGGGCGGCATTGTTGCAACGGGCCGGCATGGCCTGCATGCGGATCATGGCAAGGACATGGTAATCATCCAGGCCTGTCACGTCGGATACGATCCGGAGACAGAGACATTTGGCAGCTATTGCCGCCTGCAGACAACGGACAACAAGAAAACAGCCACCTGCGGCAAGATCGATGACGTGTTGCACGTGGTACCAGGACGAGTACCGGTTTGCACGGCACAACATATACCTCGGCCGGGAAGGCGATGTGCATACGATTAAAATAGATAACCAGTTACTGGACGAGCGTCGCACAGAGGGCCTGTTTCCGGACCTGGAAAAAATAATCTTCAGGGAAGCAGGAACAATGAAGCTGCAGCGAACCCTGGGCGGCCTACATCCAGGATGGTAAAGGCAGTTCCTGTACCCTGGAGCAGCCTGACATCATGGAGATGCTGATGCAGCAAAGTACCGAAAACCCGGACCAGATAGACCTGGAAGCCGCCATCCAGCAGATGATTGACGCGCATGAGGTGAAGATCACGCTCTGATGCGGTTTGCCCACAGAATCCGAAAATGCAAAATCCAGCCTGTAATCGCTTATAATTCAGAAAACGAGGTGCATTCAATAAAAATCAGAAAAGTATTCCAGGCAAGGGGGTGAAACATGAATGTGAAGGTGGATAACGCGTTGAATCGCTTGACGGGCATTCTGCCCTTACAGGCCAGACAGCAGGACTGCAGTAACGAGATTAAAGCACTGCACCAGCAAATTCTTGCTTCGTTTGTCAAACAGGGACACATCCTCACCAGGGAACAGATGGCAGAACAGGTAAGCGACCTGGAGGAAGCCGTAAACGTTCTGAAAAGCCATGATCTGGTCGTCTTTTCAGCGGAAGATGAGCCCGTCGGTGCCTATCCATTCACCATGGATGCGCGCGAGCATAAAGTCCGCATCAACGGGCACCAGGTCTATGCCATGTGCGCCCTCGATGCACTCGCGGTCAGCCCCATGTTCGGAATGGAAACACAAGTTTCCTCTACATGCAGAGTCAGCGGTGATCCCGTCACTATCGAACAGTCAGGGAAGACGATAGAGAATCAGGATGAGGCCAGTGACGTACATTTTGGTATTATCTGGGGAGCGGCAAACGCCTGCTTCTGCTGCGCCGACAGCCTGTGCATGGAGATGATGTTTCTGCGCGACGGTAATATTGCAGAAAACTGGCTTGCAGAAGACACCGACAACAGGGAGATATTCACCCTGGATGAAGCGGTTGAATTCGGTGCCCGGTTTTTCGTGCCCTTGATGATATAAAGCGCTGAGCGCAGGTAAATCAACAGTGTATTAAGCTGATTACCTTCCATCATCAGCCAGAATACTGCACGGTCTACTGCAAGGTAATGGAATCCCGAGCGACCGGTGACAGTGTTTCAATGACGGCATCACCGACCGTCGCATGGCGCCGCACCTGGAAATAGACCACCTTGCTACCCGGCTCCGGGCTTAACTGGAAGACCGGTGCCGCTGCGTAGTCCTGCCAGTCAGCCGCGTTAAAGTCCGATCTTTCACTGGCGCGGTACTGCGTGGGTTCGCCGTTTACCTTGTGATTCAGGGTAACCGGGCGATCGGCCGTCTCGGCCTGGCCACCATTCAGCATAAAACGACTGACATTCAATCCACCGTCATAGACATTGGCGACCGTGTCGCTCAGCGGGCACGGGGTACCCCCGCCACCGGTTGACAGTGACATCACCAGCATGCGATTGGCTACTGCCGTTACCAGGGTTTCCTGCTCAGCCTTGTAGCCCGCACGGGATACGGTGACCAGCAAGGCGGCACGCGGCACATCGGGGAATGACACATACCCTTCAGCATCGGTCATGCGTGCACCAAACTGGTCAATCCTCGCCGAGGTTCCCAGACAGACCGCCGCGTTCGCCAGGGGTACCTGGTCACCACGCTCGAAGACGCGCACACGGATCTCCGCGGCAGATGTCGCCAGTGACCACATCAGCAGTACTGGCAGTAACATGACACTCGAAGTTGTTTTCATATTATGTCCCTTCCCTATCATTACTGGATAAAATCCGCCCGCGGTATCAGTTAACGCCGACAGTCCCCTGTTCCTGCAGGCAGTCGCGCAAGGCGGATGCATCGACAGGAAACGTCAGCGCATGGTGTACCGGCAGGCGAGCGCGCAATTTGTCAAACTGTGGCGTAAAGTCCTTTTCATAGAACACGATCACACGGGTCGCGGGAAATCGCTGCACAACAGCCAGCAAAGACTCCAGGCTACTGGTACGGTCACGAAAATCAGACTGGAAATTGAACTCCGCCACAATCACATCCGGTTGTCGATTCTTGAGAACGCCGAGCGCCTTGCGCATTCGGGTCGCCACCTCCACTTCATAACCGAGTTCCTCGTACAAGGGGGTGAAATTGGGATAGCCCCCCAGCTCAATAATGGACAGCAGTTGTTTTTTCCCGGTATCTACTAACATGAGTCAATCATAACCATCTGCCCGCCATAAATAACACCAGGGTCCACACAATCCCTCACCTGGTCGACGACTGAGGGGACTTGAAACGACTGCTGGTAACAGTTACGGCAGTTAAATAACCCCTCCCTGAAAAACACAAATTACTCAACTCATTGTATTAATTATCTATTTTACTTTCATGTCTTATTTATCAGGAAATGCTAACATTAGCTCTTGCTAAAATTAGCATTTACTTATATTATTACTCCCGTCATTGCTGACACACAAATTTTTAACACTTATTTTTAAACTATATACATTCTTGGAGAACGACATGAAAAAGATTTCAACTGTACTGATCGCTGCTACGATTGCTGTTGCATCGACGGCCGCCTCTGCCTGGGGCTGGGGTAACAACGGTTACAACGACGGTTACGGCGACGGCTATGGCGACGGCGAATTCGACGGTGACTTCGGTTTCAGCATGGGTGGTAGCGCCAGTGGTCACGGTCGTGGCCATGGTAACGGCTACAACGGCTACCGCGGTTACAACGGTTATGCCCCTTACGGCGCTCCTTATGGTGCTCCTTATGGTGCTCCTTATGGTTATGCTCCGGTTGCAGCACCTGTCGCACCAGTAGCAGCGACTGCTCCGGTCGCCAAGTAAATCCTCTTTACTTGCACCAGAAAAGCCAAACGGGGGTGACTCTTGCGAGCCACCCCCGTTTTTATTTGCAGCCCGCAGTAAACCGGGGCAGGCGCATATCCAGGCTAGTAATTATCACCCAGGTTGGTATGGCAAAGCACACCCCGCATGGTACTGATCAGCTCGAGCAATTCCTCGTTGCGGACACAGTAATAGATTCGGTTGGCATCACGCCGTGATTTGACAATGTTCTTGTTGCGCAACTGATCCAGGTGTTGCGAAACATTGCTCTGGGAAGTGCCGATTTTCTCCACGATCTCGCCGACAGACATCTCTTTATTTCCAAGCGTACAGAGTATTTTCCATCGCAGCGGGTGCCCCATGGCCTTAAGGGCTTCGGCCGTCAGGGTAATGTCTTCTTCCGGACCCTGATCTGCTTCTGAATCTTCCATCAATGACTCCAAATTAACCTGTTTGGAAGTGTACTCTGTGTTTCATGAGTTGCAACCTGTGAACAGTTTTTTTCCCCACCCTAATCCCGGAACTTTTCAACACGCGTGTAGCCCGTCATATCCTTTGCGATACAGATGATATCGGTAATGCTCCCCGCCTCGTCCTTGAGGGCTGTCCGTGAAAACAGCACCGGTACCCGTCGCTGGTCCTTGGCAATAAAACAGGCCTCGATGCTGCTGATGGTGCCGGTTCGGATCAGTGCCTCCAGCCAGGTCCCCATGAAGGCATTGGCCTGCACCGCTTCCTCTTCCTCAAAGACGTCGCCAATTGCCATTCCCAGCAAATCTGCCTGCTGGTAATCCAGCATGCGACAGGCGGCCGGATTGGCCGTCTTGATCCTGCCATCGGGCTCCAGCAGCAACAGCGCCTCTCCCATGTTATTGATGACATTCTCGAGATACTGCTTAGCAAGTCGCAGTTCGGCAGTACGCTCTTCCACCAGCAGTTCCAGCCGGCGGTTCATATCACGTTCTTTTTCGATCAGGCGCAGGTAGGTACTGATCTTGTTGATCAGCTGGTTGTCGTCAATGGGCTTTAACAGGTAGTCCGCGGCACCCACTTCATAACCCTTTTGCTGGAACTCGTCGGTCTTGTAGGCCGCCGTCAGGAAGATGATGGGAATATCGCGGGTTTTCTGCCGTACCTTCAGCATCGTGGCTGTCTGGAAACCGTCCATGTCCGGCATTTGCACATCAAGAACAATCAGGTCGATACGTGGATTCTTTAAGGCGATATCAAGTGCCGACTGTCCGGAATCCGCTTCCAGCAGCTCGACATCCATATGCTTTTCGATCAGGGCACGTAACGTAAACAGGTTATTCTGATTATCATCGACGATCAGAATCCGGAAGTCGGCATATCGATTCATAAATTCTTTCCTGCATCCTCAGTTGTGTGCCGTTGTATCGGTCAAGTATTCGTCCAGCACACGTTTTAACTCCCGCGGTTCCAGTGGCTTGACGACACTATCATTTGCGCCGGCAGCCAGGCATTGCTGCCGGTCTTCTTCACTGGCCCTGGCTGTCAGGGCAATCACCGGCAAATCCGCAAACCCGGGCTGCTTGCGCAGTTGGCGAATCACCTGGTAACCGTCCATACCCGGCATCATTATATCAATCAGCAGCACATCGAATGGACCGGCTGTCGCCAGTGTATCAAGCGCCTCCTCGCCATCGCCTGCCGCCATCACGTCGAGCTCCCATTGCTCCAGCATCGGTGTCAATGCCAGCAGGTTACGGACATCATCATCAACCAGTAGAACACGCGCAGACTGGTAGTTGGCAGCTGGAATCGCCTCTCCCGCAGAGCGCTCCTGTTTCACAACCGGCGAACCGCCGCGATCCACCTCTGCCGGTATCACCGGTATCTGCTCTGGCAGCAGCAGTGAGAAAGTGCTCCCCTTCCCCGGCTCACTGTCAACACGAATCTCACCCCCCATCAACCTGGCGAGTTCCCTGCTGATTGTCAGGCCGAGACCGGTGCCACCAAAGCGGCGACTGGTTGAACCGTCTGCCTGCTTGAAGGCCTCAAACACCATGTCCAGTTTACCCGCCGGAATTCCGATGCCCGTGTCGGTCACGCTGATACAGACCGGGCTGCTTGCCCCCGTAGACAGCCTGACCGTTACCCCGCCCCGGTCGGTGAACTTGACTGCGTTGGAAAGGAAATTGATCAGTATCTGACGAATTTTCTCACCATCCGAAACGATACTCGCTGGTGCATCTGCATCGATCTGCAAGTCTATGTGCAGTTGCTTCTCGTCGAACTGCGGCTGCAGCAGTTCAATCACATCCGTCAGCAGTTTTCGCAAGTCCACGGTTTCTGCAAGCAGTGACATCTGTCGCGCCTCGACACGCGACAGGTCAAGGATATTATCGATCAGCGCCTTCAGATCAGAACCGGCAGCGTGGATGACCTGCGCCTGCCGGCTTTCCCCGGCAGAGCGTTGACCAGAGCCGTTCTCAGCCAGCATCTTTGATAACAGCAATATCGAGTTCAGTGGCGTACGCAGTTCATGGCTGACATTGGCAAGGAATTCGGATTTGTAGCGGTTGGACGCCTCCAGCTCCTCGGCATAGTCATGCAGCGCACGGTTATGTTCTGCATGGGTGTTGGCCAGACGTGTCAGGTGCTTACCCAGTTGATGAAGTTCCTCAGGTCGATTCCATTCAAAATTAACGACCTCGTCATGTTCCAGCACCCGCGAGATACCAGCAGTTAATTCATTGCCCAGTCGTTCGGTTCTTACGGCAATCAGACGAGCAACAACAAACACCACCACCAGCAAGCCGGCGGCCACGAGTGCGACACGCACATTCACGGTGTGTAACAGTTGCGTCAGTGGCGACGGGTCCACACTGCGGCCTACCCAGATCGGTCCGGCGTCCTCTGTATCAAACAGCGGCACCCACATGACCTGTTGCCCCTTGAATTCCCACAGGTCCAGCACGCCCCTGGCAAACAGTTCCTCCAGCCCGTGAAAATCATCGAAGGCCTTGTTCGCATGCTGACCATTACCGATATCTCCCAGGTAACGCCCATCGCTTTGTACCCAGTAGTTGCCACGGTAGGCATTGGCCAGGCCGCCCATATCCAGGTAAACAATCACTTCCCCGCGCTGTTCCGACAGCTCTCCGTTTTCGGCTGACACGATAGGAATCACCACCGGACTGATAAGACTGAGCTGTATAAAACGGTTCGGTGAAGTTTCTCTTGCCGACGGGTCAATCACGATCGGCCCTGTTATGACGCCACCCGGTGACAGGGTCTTGCCCGACTCCACCAGCCTGGGATTCACATCCCGCAGCTCATCTTCATACACATCCAGACGCCCGGTTTCCAGATTCCGCTCGAGCCAGAAATGCGAGTGCCCCTCCGCATCCAGGTAAAGTATCCGCGTAATATCCAGCTGATCGACCAGTACCTGGTTGACCCAGTCGACGTAGCCGCTGCGGGCAGATTCAAGACCCGGTGCTTCAGCCTTCTCCCCATCGGAGAGCAGCATGCCCGGTTCCGGTATCCTCGCCAGTATCCGTACCATCTCGTGACGACGCGCAATATGCTGATCGAGATCACCGAATCGTGCGCGCAGATTTTGAACATGGGCCTTGTGATATAGTATTTCGATGCGGTCGAAGATCATGGGGATATTGATGGCAAACGCGACCAGCAACGGAATCAGACCGAACAAAAACAGCAACAGGGAAATCTGGGTACGCAGCTTCATCTACACTCAGTCCTGCACGTCAGGTACTTTACTTTACCACGGCTAATAGTGACTATATTACGCGCTGGCAACAAGCAGGGATCGGGATGAAAAAATCAACGTTCAGTCCAGGAAATATTGGACCGGGACTGGTGATCGCCGCCACCGGCCTCGGGGCCGGCGACCTGATTGCTGCCTCCGTGGCCGGCGCCCGCTATGGCACCGCGATACTGTGGGTGGCCATTGTCGGCGCGCTGATGAAGTATGCCATGAATGAAGGCCTGACCCGCTGGCAACTGGCCACCGGAACCACCCTGCTGGAAGGCTGGGTGCAACGCCTGCCAAAAATCATATCGCTGTACTTTTTTGTCTACCTCATACTGTGGAGCTTTATTGTTGCCGGGGCGCTGATTGCCGCTTCCGGCCTGGCTGCACACGCACTTTTTCCGGCACTGTCGGTCGAGATCTGGGGCATGCTGCATTCAGTGCTGGCGCTTGTGCTGGTGATGATCGGCCGCTATGCACTGCTCGAACGCCTCATGAAATTCTTCATGGGACTGATGCTGCTGGTTGTTATCATCTGTGCGGCGCTGGTTACCCCCGGCATGTCCGGTATCGCCAGCGGCCTGCTCATCCCGTCGATACCCGAGGGCTCCGTGCTGTTTATTTTAGGCGTTATCGGAGGTGTTGGCGGCAGTGTCACGCTGCTGTGTTACGGCTACTGGATACGGGAACGCGACTGGATCCGCCGCGAGGATCTGCCACGCACCCGCTTTGATCTGATGATTGCCTACCTGCTGACCGGCCTGTTCGGCATCGGCATCATGATCATTTCATCGGGCATAGAGGCAGATGTCGCCACCGGCACCAAAATGGTGCTGGGTGTTGCCAGCCACCTTGAATCGGTCATCGGGCCTTTCGGTAAATGGTGTTTTCTGATCGGCTTCTGGAGCGCTGTATTCAGCTCCATGCTCGGCGTCTGGCAGGGTATCCCCTACCTGTTTGCCGACTTTGTTCAGCAATATACCTATCGTCCAGAAGTCCCTCTGTCGGTCGACTCGCGCTCAACCGCCTACCGGGGTTATCTTTTCTATATTGCCATTCCACCGATGCTGTTACTGCTGGTGAACCAACCCGTCTGGCTGGTCATCATCTATGCCGTTTCCGGCGCCTTTTTCATGCCACTGCTGGCATTACTGTTGCTGTTCATGAACAATCGCCGTTCGTGGGTTGGTGATTTGAGAAACGGTTGGGCAACCAACCTGGTATTACTGTCATCGCTGCTGGTGTTTGGCCTGCTGCTGTACACTGAAGTCAGCCGGCTGTTCGGACTGGCGAGTCTCGACAGTTTTCAACTATAATCACAGCACAGAGTTCCATCAGACACACAATCCTTTCACACTTCAGGAGATCAAATGGGAATCAACTCGCGTACTCGTTCACTCATGCTTGTGCTGCTGTTGACACTCAGCCTTACCGGCTGCGGCGGCGGTGGCGCTAGCATGGAAGCACGCACCACGACCACGGGACAGGAACTCATCGACCTGGACAAGGCCTATCAGCAGGGCCTCATGACTGAAAAGGAATATGAGAGCAAGAAAAAGGAAATCATGAAACGCAAATAGCCATCACGTAACAGTCAACAAAAGACCCGCCCTGTGCGGGTTTTTTTTCAGCTATCCGGCCTCGCCTCCCTGGCCATTATCCGGCCGCTTCTCACGATGGAGACGCACATCCAGCGGCGAAGACATATCCAGGTGAACATCACGTTGCGGGAAGGAAATACTGATACCTGCCTCATTGAAGGCACGGTTGATCTCCTCGTGCAGGTTCGTAATCGCCGGGATGCGGTGCCCCTGTACCCCGACATAACAGCGCAGTTCCAGATTCAGGGCATTGTCTCCGAAACCGTTGAAAATGATATACGGCGCCGGATCGTCAAGAATGGTCTCGTTCTTCCTTGCAGCGGCATCCATCAGCAACATGGCCTTTTGCACATCGCTGCCATAGGCAATGCCAACCGGAATCTTGAGTCGTGTAATCTGGTCCGACAGCGTCCAGTTCAGCAGCCGTCCGGTAATAAACTCCTTGTTCGGCACCAGCAGTTCCATCCCGTCCCAGGTACGAATCGTGGTCGCTCGGATCTGGATACGGCTAACCGCCCCCTCCGTCTCCCCGATGGTGACGACATCACCTATCCTGATGGGGCGTTCAAAGAGGATAATCAGGCCGCTGATAAAGTTGGCCACGATTTCCTGCAGGCCAAAACCAATACCGACACTCAACGCCGCAAACAGCCATTGCACCTTGGACCAGTCCATGCCGATCACATTGAAAAAAGCGACCAGCCCGACACCCACAATCGCATAGGTATACAGTGTTTTGGCCGTGTAACGGCTGCCCGACGTCATATTCACCCGCTGCAGCAGCAGAATTTCCAGCAGTGGCGGCAAGCGCTTCATGGCGATAACCGTGATAAAGGCAATCAGCAGGGCGATACCCACGTCTGCCAGCGACACCGGCACAAGCGTTTCCTCTCCGGCCACGATCCCGGGTTTATGCCACAGCGTCACTTCGTGCAGCACATTGAATGCCGGCATGATATCGGACCACACCAACCAGAAACCGAAGAAACCGACAATCACAAGCATCAGGTTGAGTAACTTGCGGGTATCTTCACTCAAGGCAACCAGGTCTATTTCAGGCTCTTCAACCTGTGTGGGCACACCTTCCATCCCGGCATCGACGGATTGTTTCTCTTTTGCCACCGCCTTCAGCCGTTCACGCGCCGCCTGCAGTGCCAGACGACGCTGGGTCAGCAATAACCAGCGCACCACCAGCTGGTGCAGGATGACGAGGCCAAAGGCAATCCACAGGGTCTGCAACAACCCGCCCCCCAGTTTACCGGCTGTATAGAAATATCCCAGAAATGCCGCTACCGCCAGCAGCAACGGCGCAGCGATTGTCAAAATCAGCCACAGGTAGCGTTGATGCATCTTTGCACTGATTGATTGTTGCACCAGCAGCCTTGAAAGACGGTAAAAGAACACTGCGATAATCAGCAGGGCAAGCACCATGGAGAACCGTTCCACACCAGCCAGTGAGATTACTTTGTCGTCAGATATGGCCAAAACAAGGATAAATACTGCAGGTAGCAGCGTTACTTTCAGGAAGCCAAACTGGCGGCGCAGTAATTTTGGCAACTGCCCGGGCCAGAGAAAATGTTTATCAGCAACGCCGCCCGAACGGCACAACACGCTAAAAAACTGGATATAAAAGAACGTCGATGCAATCGTCAGCAGGGCAATAGAAAGCTGCTCGGAAAATGGCTCCACCTGCAGGCCCGACCCCAGCGCCCACCCCAGCGTCGCCATCAACAACGGCCAGGGTAGTGCCAGCAACAGCGTCAGACCAAGCGCCTTGATGGTATAGGTGATGCTGTCAACGGCGGGTTTGCCCACAGGGTCTCCCGTTGCGACAAGACTCCTGTAAAGGTGACGGCTCTTCAATACCAATATCAAAAACAGCAGTAGCAGCAACTTGACAATAGTTGAACTGTATATCCCGGCAATCACGGCAGCCGGCACCTCGAGCCAGTGTGACGGCGACAACAAGTAGCCAACCTCAGCCGGGAGACTGGCGAGTGTATCCAGCCCAGGCGCGGGGGCGCTGCGTAGCCAGAGCAGATTCTGCGCGAGAAAAGCATCGTAACCCTTGCTTAAATCCAGCAGGCGACGGTAGCTTGTAATCAACTCGGATATCGTGCGCAAATAAGACTTGTGCAGGTTAATGGATTGTTCGAGCAACGCGCGGCGGTCCAGCGACAGCGCCAGCAAGTCATCATGTATCTGCCCGGCTTGTTGCCCGGTTAGTTCTTGCACAATTTCTGCAATAGTCTGCTCGGGATTACGCAGTCTTTTAAGCTCCGCATCTTGCTGCAGCAGCTGCAGCGTAAGACGGGCATGGTCATTCTCGAGTTGCGATAACGTATTACGTAGCATACCGGGTGCCGGTAATGACTGGCGTTGACGCCGCAGCACCTCTCCCAGGACCGCCGTCGTGCCGGCAACCGCCAGCTGTTCCCGGGCCGTGCGGAAATTTTCTTCAACCCGTTTGGCATCGCGGTCGATTGACTCGTCACGGTTATTGCTGTCCTTCAGGTCTGCCGACAGGGCCGAAATATCACGGGTCAATTCAGCGTTCTGCCCTGCCAGCTGCTGGATCAGAGGGTGCTTGCCGACCGCCTCATCAACTGCCGTTTGTGCTGCAGCCTCGGCGGCTTTAGCCTCCTCGTGCCGCTGCTGGCTCGACAAGTCCTCCAGCAGTTTTATCCTGGCAGTCATACGCTCAATCGTGCGCACCTGTTGATCCCGCTGAGCTTCAAGCAAATCCACCCGAAACGGCAGAGACAGTAACTCCTGATCAAGCATACTGATTTCACTGCGCAGTGCTGCAATCCGTGTAAGCAGCGCCCATTTGCGTGCGTCCGTAACTGAGGAAATCTCATCCTTGGGGGCAGGCTGATTCAGTTTCGACTCGAGTTCTTCCCTGGCCTGTTTCGCGGCAGCCAGTTCCTTTGGTATGGCACTCGGTCGTGCCTTGGTGGACTCCAGCTGTGTAGCCAGGTCGGCGCGCTTGGCATCGACGGCGGCAAAGTTGGCCTTTTCCTGCAATAACGCCTGTTCGATATCTTTAACAGACGAATCACGGGTCACAGACACGCTTATATCTGCCGGCGTCTGCTTTTCTTGCTCCAGCTGTTCGCGGATTTTCTTTACCTGTGCCGGCGCCGTTTTCCGTAACTCAATGTAACTGTCAATAGCGGCCTGGTTAGTATTGGCGGTTTCCAGGTTAGACAACGACTTGTTGAGGGTCTCGGTGAGTGAGGCGCGTGTTTCCTCGTCCAGCGCGGTCGATGCCTCGATTTCCTTAAGGCGGGCATTCAGTGTGTTCGCGCTGACAGTCTCGGCCGATCCCGTTGATGCAACATCCGTGTCTGCTGACCAGACCAGACTGACTGGCAAGCATAGTATTGCAAGCAGAAACGGCCGGAATATCATGGACAAGGCTTTCATGCAGTGCTCCCGTTTTGTGGTCTCACTACCACTGGTAGCCCAGCTTGGCACGGTAGGTAGTATCTACTTTGTCGATATCGGGGGGAGAGCCACCGTCATATTTAACCTCGGCCTCGAGACTGGCGACGATACCCATATAGAGGGGGAAGCGGAAACCGGTCCATGAATTGATGACCAGATCACCCACGTCTTCCATCGACAGTAAACCATTATCACGATGATAGAACTGGACATGATCGGGAATCACAAACCAGTCAAAATCGACCAACCATGAGAACGCCATATAATCATCATCCTCGGACTCGATGAAGTTCTCATTGACATACATAACACCAGCGTCAGTACTTAGATTCAGCGTTGGCCGTTCGTAAAACTGGTAACCGATGTGGGGTCCTATTTTTGACCTCAGGTCCAGGTCCGCAAATTCATCATGCTCAAAGCCCACATTGGCACCGTAATAAAATCTTTCGGTCTGGAAATGGTCATATTTGCCAGTCAGCAGCCAGTTCTGGGCTGTCGTCTCTCCGAAACTCGAATCTTTCTCTAACTGGCCATAGACGGTTACACGATCATCCTTCCAGCGCAACCCGAGGTTGCCGTCGATATCAATCTCGTCACTGACGGTATTGCCACGCTGGTATACCATGCCCGCATTAAGCCGCCCGGTGAATCTGTAGCCTTCACCGTAACGCCAGGGTTCCGGGTTGATAAAGGCGATCGCATCCGGTTCGATTGACACAGACGTGCCATCGGTCACAGCCGTGACCACCGCAGCACCGTCCTCCTGCGTTATATCTGTCGTTTCATACAACTCTTCGTTCTCAAGCATCACCCGCACCGGCTCGTCAGTATGCAGTTCGCTGATCTGGTCCCACTTGACCTTGATGGTGCCGGCATAGCTGGTCTCAAAATCCAGCGTCCCGTCTTCCTCCTTAACCACCTTGCCGAGAAGGCGGGAACCATCCTTCATGAGCAGTTCATCTGCAGTCAATGGCGCAACAGCCAACAGCATCAGCACAAGCAGTGACAGCCGAATGGCCAGGGTAAGAGTCAAGGCATACATGATTCTCATTGTGCGTTATCCCGGTCGTTATCTTTAGTTGATTGGCCCAACCGTTAAGTGGGCGCAGGGATTTTACCCGAGATGGACGCAAATTCCACGGATGGTGAGCAACGGGCAGGCATCCACGGCTGGCTAGTCCAGGTAACGTGCCTGCCATTCCAGGTAGCGCTTATGCACATAGTCCGCATAGGTCGCCTTGTCGCTGAAACCGGCAGGATCGATGGCGTCATAGATATAGTAATTGGCACGGTTGTTACGCGTCTTCATCATATGCCAGATCTTGTGCAGCAGTGTTTGCGGGGCTCTCCATTCAAAATCATCCTGTGATTCGTAATGCAGGAACACCGGCAGGATCGGCACCCCGCTACGCAGCGAGATATCAAAGGCCCCGTAGCGAAACGATTCAAAGATACGGCGTCCCTTGCAGCCGCCTTCCGGGTACAGGGCAATGTTTATACCCTCACGCAACTTCGATTCGATTTCCACGGCTGCGGCATTGCGCGATTCCCGGGACTCCCGATGCACATACAGGGAACCGGAAGCAGTGCTGATACGGCCGACCAGCCACCAGTCCCTGACCTCGATTTTTGCCAGCGAATGCACCGGAAAGACCGCCGGGATACCAATGTCCTCAAAGGCCGAGGGATGGTTGGCGACCAGTATGTAATGTTGTGGCAGTGGGCGTATGTTTTTCTGCTGTACCCGCAGATCGACACCCAGTGCGCGCACGAAAGAGCGGCACCAGCTTCGGAACAGGGGAAAATAAAAACCCTGAATCAGCGATTGCGGCAGGAAGGACAGTAGATACAGAACGAGCGTGAACAGGGTGAGTTCAATCCAGCAAATGATTCGCCACACCAGTCGGGCCACAAATTGGATCAACGCCGATCTCCCCTCACAGCAACCAGCCAGCAGCTTAACCAAATATCCGTCAGAACACGAAACATATCACGCTGGAAAACAACGGGATTCGATGGAAATGGCGCCGACTAGAGAGGTGTCGTGTTAATAATGGCCACGGAAGCACACGGAAGCACACGGAAGAATAAATGCCTTACTGGAAATATTTCAGTGTCCTTCCGTGTGCTTCCGTGTGCTTCCGTGGCGAGATTCTTTAGTAACAGCCATTGGAGTTAGATGTTGCACACATACAGGCGCAAAGAACTCCTGATTGTTAATACTTTTAACCAGCAAGTACAATAAGTTATGAAATCACAATAAAATTTTATTGACTTTACCGACCGGTCAACTAGTATAGAATCCATGGATACATCCATCGACACCAGGCAACGCCTGCTCGACGCGGCACAGACGTTGATCTACGCCAGCAGCTATCACGACGTTGGCGTGCAGAAAATTTGTGATCACGCCGGGGTCAGAAAAGGCAGCTTCTATCACTTCTTCCCTTCAAAACGCGAGCTGGCACTGGCCGTCCTCGATCAGACACATGCGCTTATGCAGGACACCCTGCTCAACAAGGCCTTCGCCCCTGACCTGCCACCACTGGCACGTATCGAACGTTTTTTTGTATTCCTGTATGACTTCCACACACAGGTGAAGAACAACAGCGGCTACGTACTTGGCTGTCCGTTTGGAAACATCGGCTGCGAGATGAGCACCCAGGATGAAACACTGCGCAGCAAGGTGGACAACATCCTGTCCGCCGCGGAGGCGCCTTTTGCGACTGCGCTTGATGAAGCGGTTGCGAACGGTGAACTGCCCGCCATGGATACCGCCGCAGCGGCACGTGCCCTGTTCGCCTATACAGAAGGCATCGTGCTGTATGCAAAAACCCGCAATGACCCCGAACTCATACGTGACCTCGGGGAACGTGCGCTGCAGCTGCTGGTACCGGCAGATCTGAAATGATATCAAGCATTCAGCACACCACAGAGACACAAAGTACACACTCTGTGTTTCCCTGTGTCTTCGTGGTGAATAGTTACAAATAACATTTGACTACCAGAGGAGCATTGGCCATGAACCGGAATGACACAAGCCTTGCAGATCGAATAGGGGAAACAGTTGGAAACTTCATGTCAGCACTGCCGGAGGATGAGGCACAAACCGTGGCCGGCAGTTTTGAGAAACTGTATGCCTCGCAAATTGCCGAGCATGCCATCAGCGTCGGCGATAGCGCGCCCGATTTTACCTTGCCCAATGTGACCGGTGATCCCGTCAACCTGCATGAGACACTCAGGCACGGTCCGGTCGTACTCAGTTTTTATCGTGGCGGCTGGTGTCCTTTCTGCAATCTGGAGCTACATGCCCTGCAGACACGTCTGCCTGAAATCAGGGCGCTGGGTGCGACCCTGATCGGTATCTCCCCGGAAACGCCCGACAAGGCCATGGCAGCAATCGACGAGCATCAGCTGGACTTTGAGGTGCTCAGCGACATCGGCAACAAAACGGCACGCCAGTACGGCCTGTTGTTTACCGTTTATGAAGAGATGCGTCCGCTCTACCTGAAATGGGGGCTGGACGTCCCGGCAAGTAACGGCGATGACAGCTGGGAATTACCGGTACCGGCAACCTATATCATCGATCGCAGTGGGGTTATCGCCGCCGCTCACGTCGACAAGGACTACACCAAACGCATGGAACCTGACGCGGTACTGGCAACACTGCAGGCCCTGAAAACCTGATTATCCCGCTGAACCGGCAGCAGCAAGCATCGCCCCCGCCGCAGGCGCGGTAGTGACAGCCAGCAGGTTTTTACAACTCCAGATCAGACAGCAGCTGCACTATCGCACTGCCATCAATGGGCTCCAGCCCATGACTGACGGGCACATTGACCAGGGTTGACCGCCCTTGCAGGGCCACCACGTTATTCATGTCCTGGCTATAGGTCGGCACGACGTAATCACCCCAGCCGGCCTGTGACGGACCACGAACAATAGAGAAGTATTTGATATCAGGATGCACCTGTGCATTCAGCCAGTAAAGCAGCGTGCCGGGTTGCGGGCGCACCAGATCAACATACAGACTGCGTGAACGCATGGCGGTGTGATAAGCACCACCGCCGAAGAAGTCCGTCACCATGGACAGGGGAAAAGGAATATCCGTGGCATCCAGTGCCTGCTCGGCACGTGAAGTACCCAGGTGTGGGCTGGCGATGGTAATCAGTGCCTTCACATTGTCGTAATGTCCGCGCACCAGTGCCACCCGCGCGACCACCCCGCCGGCGGAATGCCCGACCAGAACCACGGGCTCATCCTTGTGCGTCTGGCTGATCGCCTGAAGAATTTCGTGTAGCTGGTAGACCTGCACCAGCACCGGCGCTTCTGACGGCAGATCGACCGCATAAACCTTGCGCTTGGCCTGCACACCCGCTGCCGGAATCAACTGCACTCCGGCCGGACCCGCAACATAGACGCCGGCGCGTTGCCAGTCATGCTGCTGCAGCACGGCAGTCACACCACTCTCATCCCAGGAGTAAGCACCGCCAAGGTAGCCATGTATCAGCACCAGCACATCGGCACGGGCCGACAACGCAAACAGCCCTGTGACCAGGAACAAAAAAGTCATTAACCCCTTTTTCATGACAGCACCTCGTAACTCAGGTTGAACAAACATATTGCTTTCTTAACCGCTGAAATATCAGACGGTTCTCGTCATTCACGTAACAACTATTTCCCCTCGGGCATAAAAAAACGGGGGTGACTCTGGCGAGCCGCCCCCGTTTTTCTTTTCTGGTGCAGTAAGGTGACTTACTGGGCAGCAGGAGCAGCAGCCGGTGCAGCAGGTGCTGCCGGAGCATAACCATAAGGAGCTGCGCCATAAGGAGCACCGTAAGGAGCGCCATAAGGAGCACCGTAACCACCACCATAGGGACCGTAACCATAACCACGGCCGCCATAGTAATCGTTATAACCACGGCCATAACCACGACCATAACCGCGACCACGACCACTGCCACTACCGCTCATGTTGAAGCCGAAGTCGCCGTCGAAATCGCCGTCACCCCAACCATCACCAAAGCCATCCCAGTCATTACCACCATAGCCACGGTCGCCGCCCCAAGGACCCCAGTTACCCCAGGCAGAAGCAGCAGTCGATGCAACAGCGATGGTTGCAGCAAGCAGTACAGTTGAAATCTTTTTCATGTCATTCTCCAAGAAATAATTTAGTTAATATGTAAGTGTTCGACGTTCATTTGTTTGCAATAACGGTGATAATAATATAAGCATTCTCTTAAATTAGCAAGCGCTAATTTAATAAATTTATGTAATATTTAATATTGGTAATATAAAGTTAACAAAACAGTGGGTTATGTACACTATAGATAATTCACATCATATTAAGCAATTATAATAAATACATGTAACACATATTATTCAATAAGTTACAGAATAATTAAATATTTTCCATGCTATATCTGAATATGCATAAATTAATCGATCCCGATATACCAGTATTATCATAACCCTACATTCAGGGGTGCAAAAACGAGGGAATTTCCGTCAATCAATTGTGGTTGACAGCCCGGGGCGTTGAAGGCGTAATGAAGATCGTCGTAGGTCAGAGCTTGAATGCGAGGAGTGAGAACATTGGAAAACATTATCTTCGATGTAGACCAGCTGTCACAACTGAGCAGGACCGAGCAGGCACAACGCCTTGAAGAGGCCGCGCGCAGGATCGATGACATACAACGTGCTGCCGCCGATGATCCAGCCTCATTATCGTGGATTGATCAGCAGCGAGAATACCTAGTTGAGATGCAGCACCTGATATTTGAGTGTTAGCCCAAACACCAACCTCCTTTAAACCCGCCTGATGGCGGGTTTTTTTTGTCTCAATCCGTGCGACTCGCGTTCCTCCTGATGAACGGCTAGTCTTTTAGCTAGCCCCCAAGCAAACAGGAAGCAACACGCTCATGCGCATCTGGCTGGTCAGCCACATGGTACTGTTACTTGTCATTGCCAATGGCACGCCCGCCCTGCTCGGACTGCTGCTGGGCTCACGCTGGAACCGGCCACTGGACAACCACCGCCTGTTTACAGATAACCGTCCCCTGCTGGGTCCCTCGAAGACACTGCGCGGCCTGCTTGGCGCACTCCTGGTCACCGCACTGCTGGCACCACTGTTTAAACTGTCAATGCTAGATGGCGCAAGCTTCGCACTGCTGGCGATGTTCGGGGACCTGTGCTCCAGCTTCATCAAGCGACGTCTCGGGATCGCATCCAGTCGCTCGGCGCCACTGCTTGATCAATTACCGGAATCCCTGCTGCCCCTGTGGGGGATGCAAACGGTGCTCGGAGCCAGTGGCGGTGAAATGGCACTGGCAGTGGCCCTCTTTATAGTGACCGACCTGTTGCTTTCCAGGCCACTCTGGTCCGCCCGCACCTGACACAAAGGGATAGACCACACCGGGTATTCCAGACAGGCCATGAAGGAATCAGGCGCGATGCAGATGATGCAGCGTGATCTCCGGTGGGCAATTGATGCGCAGGTCCACGACACAGGCCCCCGAGCCGGCAGAGGTATAACCGGACAGACCGTGATAACGCCACGCACCCGTACAATATTCTCTCGGACAGTTGGCATTGCACATCACCGCGATCCCTCCGGGCAGACATATCTGGCCACCGTGCGTATGACCACATAGCATGACATCAAAGTCTGCGTGCGCGGCATGGCGGTAGATCTCGGGAGAATGCGCCAGCAATATCGACACGGCACCCTCGGGAATATCATCGCCGGCCTTCTCGATATTATCGGCACGGTAGTAATGTGGATCATCGATACCGGCAAGGTAGATATCTCCACCCGGGCGCTGCAGCAGCACCTGCTCGTTCAGCAGCATGCGGATGCCCATGGACTCCATCGCCGGCACCATACAAATGGTGTCGTGATTCCCGAGCACGCCATAGACCTCACCTTCAAGGTGGGTGCGCACCTGTTGCAGTGCCTGCAGGGCAGCCTCGTAGGGACCGTAGGTTTCCGCCCTGAAGTCGCCGGTTAACACACACAGGTCATAATCCACCTGGCGAATGGCATCAATCAGCACATGGGGAAAATCATCCGCCATGTCCAGGTGCAGGTCGGAGATCTGCAGCAGAGTAAAGTCATCAAACGCGGCCGGCAAGTGCTGCAGCATGATGTGGTTATGACGAACCCTGATCTGGCGGGCATTGCGCTTTGCCCTGCCATGTAACAACACCAGCCGCATACTGTTGCGGATAATGGAACGCAGTGCATACCAGTTCTCGATATGGAAGAAATTGCGCCCCTGGCCAAACACCTTGCGCTCATAGTCTCGCTCTATTCCCAGGCGTTGCCTGAGATGAATCCTGCCGACACGCTGCTGCAACAGCGCCAGCGTCTCATCATCGAGCGAACCGGAAGTCATACTCCATTGTCAGGCGAGCACACGGAGATTTCAATGCATACGAATCAGCCAGCCGGGTTTATTCGGCAAGGGAGACAGGATGCCCTGAAGAATTACTGTAAAATGCAAACAGCAGCTGAACCACACTCGCACGGCGCACCGCGACTTACCCTGAATCCACCCGGATTTGTGATCACCGATGCCCTTTGCTACGGTTGTACGAATAGGCCGAACCGGCCTGCCTACAACCATAAACCCGAGGGGAACCGATTATGAACCTGGAGAAAGTCTTTTTCGCATTCTTCATTGTGCTGGCACTGACACTGAATTTCGGTTTCTTTCTTGGCGACCTTGACGACCCCAATCACCATAATGTGTATGAACTGTATGCCGCACTGGTCGTCAGCCTGATTGCGACCGTCATGAAGTTCGGAGACCGTGCCCATATCGGCGCCGTTTTGCTGGCCACCAGTCTGGTCGCCGATTTACAGCTTATTGCTGCCGTGGTTGTCTGGACCCTCGCTGTACACGCCAGTGACGCCGGCCTGACACCCTCGACCATGGCCAGCATCGTGTCGCTCTCGGCTGGTGCCCTGCTGGCTAATATCACCTCTGTCGTCATCCTGGTGACTGAAACGGTCATGTTCCGCCGCTAAGCGCCAGACAGGCACCGGCAACCCGTGAGCGGCCATGCATAACCTCCTGTACCTGCTATTGCGGCGCATGCGCCTGCCACTGATCGCGGTGATACTCGCCTACGCGATTTCCATGATTGGCCTGGTACTGATACCTGGCGTAGACGATCAGGGCAATCCGTGGCAAATGAGTTTCTTCCACGCCTTTTATTTTGTCAGTTTCATGGGCTCCACCATCGGGTTCGGGGAAATCCCCTACCCGTTTACCGATCCGCAGCGCATCTGGACGACGGTGGGCATGTACATGACCGTCATTGCCTGGCTGTATGCCATCGGTTCGCTGTTTTCAGTGCTGCAGGACCCGGCGTTCAAGCGGATTGTTGCCTTCACGAAATTTACCCGTGAGGTGAAGGCACTGCGAGAGCCTTTTTACCTGATTTGCGGACTGGGAGATGCCGGTCACCTGGTGATACGCGAGCTGGCTGCACACAACATACGCAGCGTCATCATCGACAGGGATGACAGCAAGATCCAGTTATTGCGCCTTGAAGACCTGCCACTGGTGGTCCCCGGGATCAGCGCGGATGTCACCAACACCTCCACTCTGGTGGCGTCCGGATTGCAGAAACCGGAATGCCAGGGTGTCGTCGCTCTCACCGGCAGCGACCATATCAACATGACCGTGGCCATCACCAGCAAACTGCTGGCACCCGGGTTGCCCGTGATCTGCCGCGCCGAGTCGCACGATTCACAGGACAATATCGCCTCATTTGGCACGGATTACATCATCAACCCGTTTGATTCCTTCGCCAAGCGCTTTGCCATGATGTTCCAGTCACCGAGCATGTACCTGGTGTATGAATGGATGACCAGTATTCATGAATCGCCGCTAACTGATTTTGCAAAGCCACCCAAGGGTACCTGGGTGCTGTGCGGCTACGGCCGTTTTGGCAAGGCGGTACAGGAGAGCCTGTCCTTTAAAGGCATACGGACCGCGATTATCGAAGCGGATATCGCCAAAACAGAGGCACCGGAGGGCACCATTGAAGGTCGGGGGACAGAGGCAATCACACTGTATGAGGCCGGCATCGAGCAGGCCGTTGGTCTGATCGCCGGAACCGATGATGACGCCAACAACCTGTCCATCGTGATGACAGCACTGAAGCTGAACAAAGACCTGTTCATCGTGGCACGGCAAAACCTGAGCACCAATGACACCCTGTTTGCGGCCGCCGACATCGACATCATCATGCAATCCGGACGACTCATCGGCCAGCGCGTTGTTGACATGATCACCACGCCGCTACTGGCGGACTTCCTGCGCATGGCAAGAGACCAGAACGAAGAATGGGCCAACGTGCTGGTCAGCCGGGTCGTCGGAGTACTCGACAAGCCACCGGAATCCTGGGTAATGACTATCTCTCAAGAGCATACCCCGGCGATACTGGAACTGCTCAACAGGGGCTGCCCTACCATGCTGGGCGACCTGCTTACTGACCCCCGCGATATCACGGCGTCATTACCCTGTGTTGCGCTCTACATCAAGCACGCCAATAACATCGAGGTGCTGCTGCCGGAAAATGAAACGCCGCTGCAGGACGGAGACCAGCTACTGTTCTGCGGTGAGGCGGATGCAGAGACACACATGCACTGGAGCGCCCGCAACCTGCACGCCCTCAACTACATCTGCAGCGGTTATGACCTTCCCAGCGGGTCGCTGTGGCGCTGGCTGGAGACACGCAAGCAGCGTCGCAAAGGCGCCGATCCTGATATGGCACGTGATATGCAGGAATAACGTCGAACCCAAAGCCAGCCTGGCGTTTCAAATTGCGCCAGGGGCTTACCCAGGAGTCGACATGAAAACACTAGAACTTCAATTAGTTACAGTTGGACTCGAGGATGGCAAGCAGGGCATCTTCATCGGCCTGCCACTGCTGTCACAGCAGGACGCAGATGCCGGCGGTACGGTAGAAAACATATGGTTTTCAGATATTAAGAATGTGCCTGACAGCCTGACCATGGATGAACTGATGCAACTGGTGGTGAAGCAACTGTCTGACTGCATGGGAACCGTCCAGTAAGCCTCAATCGTCAAGTTTCCGGCATTTCGTCAACCGATTGCCGCCACCCACCACTCACGGGCCGGTGACACCGCTCTGTGAACTGCGTAACGAGTCTTTGGCCTGGCCTTCATTCTGTTAGAGAATAGCGGCCCGACATTCATTGCCAGCAACCACAAGCAGATGAGCATCTCTGTCATTATCCCAACCTGGAACCGCGCCGCGCGCCTCGCGAACGCGTTGCAGTCGGTTTTCGCACAGACCCTTCCGGCAACGGAAGTAATCGTCGTGGACGACGGTTCCAGCGATGACACGCGCACACTGGTGCGCAGTCAGTTTCGCGATGCCCGCTATATCTACCAACAAAACCGGGGCGTCAGCAGTGCACGCAATACCGGTATACAGGCCGCCAGCGGTGACTGGATTGCGCTGCTCGACTCGGACGACCGCTGGCTACCCGACAAGCTGGCGCAGCAATGTGAACAGTTGCGCGACCGGCCGGAGTATAAAATCTGTCACAGCGATGAAATCTGGATACGCAACGGCCGACGTGTCAACCCCATGAAGAAACACGCCAAGTACGGCGGCCATATCTTTCGGCAGTGCCTGCCGCTGTGCGCCATTTCGCCTTCAGCCGTCATGATTCAGCGCGAGCTTTTCAACGAGGTGGGCCTGTTTGATGAACGCCTGCCCGCCTGCGAAGATTATGATCTGTGGCTTAGAATCTGCGCCCGGCACCCGGTGTTATATATTGATAAACCACTCATCACCAAGGCAGGGGGGCACAGCGATCAACTGTCACGACACTACTGGGGTATGGATCGTTTTCGTATCCATGCGCTGGAAAACATACTGGCCTCCAACACGCTTGATGCCGCCAACCATGCCGCGGCCCTCGCAACCCTGCTGGAAAAACTGGCCATTGTCATCAAGGGGGCAATCAAGCACGGCAACCACGAACTGGCCAGTCGCTACCGCGAGAAACAGCAACGTTACCGGCAGCAAACGTCACGGCCGCCGGGTTGTTCGGCATGATTAATCTTGTTGTCGCCCTGCCCGCCGAGGCTCGCCCGCTGATGGCGCGTTACAGGCTCACCGATAAAACAACCCTCGGCGGATTTCGCATCTATCGGAATGCCGGCATGTCACTGATCATCTCGGGCCCGGGCAAGATCGCAGCCGCCGCCGCCACCGCGCTGCTGGCTGGTTGCAACGCCGCCGGGGAACAGGCCGCCTGGCTGAATATCGGCATTGCCGGACATGCCACGCACGCCACCGGAGAGAGCCTGCTGGTACATCGCATTACCGATCACGCCACCGGAAAAAGCTGGTACCCGCCACAGCTATTCGACCTGGCAACGACAACAGCCAGCCTGCTCACCGTCGACAGGCCTGAAGAAAGTTACCCACAGGAGGTGGCCTACGACATGGAGGCCAGTGGCTACTATGCCGTGGCGGCACGGTTCTCAAGTACCGAGCTGGTGCAATGCTTCAAGGTTGTATCAGACAACCGCGAACACTCCAGCGCAGCCATCACCGCGGAAAGCTGTGCGCAGCTGGTCACACAATCACTGGATGAAATTGACCCGCTGCTAGACGCACTGTCCGCCCTGGCACGGGACCAAGACCGCTGGCATGCAGCGCCTGCGGGACTCGAGCAGTTAGCCCGTCAATGGCACTTTACGGTTTCCCAGCAACACCAACTGGCTGAGCTGGCAAGGCGCTGGAAGGTACTCGTTCCGGACCAGCCGCTGTGGCTCAACGCGTTCGACAACAGCAAGAAAGCCGCCGAGGTACTGCAATGCCTCCAGCAGCACCTCGATGCACTGGCTCCCGGCCCGTTGCAGGCAATACACGAACCCCGTGTTTAACATCATCTATATAGAACGGCAGGTTGCTGATCATGCACGCACGCGGGAGATATGCGCGCGCTTCCCGAATGCGACACGCGTTGAATGTGACCGCTATGGAGAGGTATTCAATCCAAAGTCACAGAATTTCCGTCTGCAAAAACGCAGTCCGTCGCTGATCCTGGCAGAGAAACACAAGGGCCGCGTGCTGCAGGCACCGGATGGATACGGTCTCGGCGGGAACAGGAACTATTATTTTTCCCACATGCTGAATTGCCTGTATGACTGCCGCTACTGTTTCCTGCAGGGCATGTACCGCTCGGCGCACTATGTGCTGTTTGTAAATTATGAAGATTTTGAGAATGACATGGGCACGCTACTGGCACAGGCCGACAACGAACCCTGCTGGTTCTTCTCCGGCTACGATTGCGACAGCCTCGCCATGGAACCGGTATCGGCCTTCGTGCAACACTTCATGCCGTTTTTCAGCCGTCACCCGCAGGCTCACATCGAGCTGCGCACCAAGAGCACCCAGATCCGCGGCCTGCTGAAAATGACACCGATTCCGAATGCGGTCATCGCTTTCAGTTTTACCCCCGAAGAGATGTACCGGACACTGGAGCACAAGGTGCCGACGCTGGAACGGCGCCTGCAGGCGATGCTGCAATTGCAGCAGGCCGGCTGGCAGCTCGGCCTGCGGTTTGACCCGCTGATTTACCAGCACGGTTACCAGGCGCAATACCGCAGGCTGTTTCAGCAACTCTTCAGCCAGCTGGACAATGAACAACTGCACTCCGTCAGTTTGGGAACATTCCGCCTGCCGCGCAGCTACTTCAGAAACATCGTGCAACTCTACCCGGATGAACCGCTGTTCGCCGGTGCCTTCAGCACCGACAACGGCATGATTTCCTATCCGCAGGCAGTGGAGCAGGAGATGACCGCATTTTGCACCCGGGAATTATTGCAGCATATCCCGGAATCACTGTTGTTCCCCTGTACACTGGCAGCCTGATGGAGAAAGCGAACAACAGGACCATCCTGGTAACCGGCGCCAGCTCCGGTATTGGCAAGGCCATCAGCACCTCACTGCTCGGGCACGGCTACCGGGTCATCGGCATGGCCCGCGATTTCAGCAAAGTCCGCTTCGACAGCGATCACTTCAGGGCTGTGCCCATTGATCTATCCCGGCTGGACGAACTGCCTGAGCAGCTGGAGACCCTGATCAAGGATGAGCCCACCATTGACGGTGTTGTTTGCTGTGCCGGCAGTGGCCGCTTTGGCTCACTGGAAGAATTCTCCTACCCGCAAATCAGCGCCCTGCTGGACCTCGACCTCACCAGCCACATCTACCTGGTACGCGCCCTGATACCCGGCATGAAAAAACGCGCCGCGGGCGACATTATCTTTATGGGTTCCGAGTCGGCGCGCAGCGGCGGCAAACGTGGTGCCGTCTACTCGGCGGCCAAGTTTGGCTTGCGCGGGCTGGCACAGTCACTACGCCAGGAATGTGCTGCCAGCGGTATACGGGTCAGCATCGTCAACCCCGGCATGGTTAAAACCGCGTTCTTCGATGAGCTGGATTTTCAGCATGGTGATGAACCGGACAACTATATCCTGCCGGAAGACGTCGCCACTGCGGTACTTGCCATCATCGAGGCACGGGCTGGCACGGTGTTTGACGAGATCAACCTGTCACCACAAAAGAAAGTTGTCCGCTCTCCCAAACCGGGCAGTCGTTAGGCCGCTGCCATCTGCAAGGGCATTGTAAAATGCCGCCGATTGAACACCTGAACCGGCTCGCTTGCTGCCAGGGACTGTTAACTACACGCGCATATTCCCCCACACTCTTTTGTGAAATAGGATTGTGGATTCCTGTATACTTTCGCGCAATCCTGAAACTGGTTTCGGATGAAACAATGGCAAGAGTAAAAATATTCAGCACCGCAAGTTGCCCCTTCTGTGTCAAGGCAAAACAACTGCTCACGAAATGGAACATTCCCTATGAGGAGGCCATGATCGATACCGACGCGGCAGCAAGACGTGAATTTGCCGTTGCCACCAACGGTGCGCGGACAGTGCCGCAGATCATTATTGATGGCGAATGCATCGGTGGCTTTACCGACCTGACCGAGTTGCACATGGATGACAAACTCGATCACCTGATCGAGCAATAGCAGGAAGACCGTACAGCATCATGACTGACGAAAAAATATACCGTATTTCATTCTACAACCAGGGCAGCATCTACGAGTTGCACGCCCATGAGATTCACCAGGGAAACATGTATGCCTTCCTGGAAGTCGAGGGAATTATTTTTGGCGAACGCTCCGCCATCGTCGTTGACCCGGCCGAGGAAAAGCTGAAATCCGAGTTTGAGGGCGTCACCCGGACCTATATTCCGTTACAGGCGGTGATTCGCATTGACGAGGTTGAGCGCGAGGGCAGCAACAAGATCATTGCGGCGGACGCACACAATGGAAAAGTCATGCCATTTCCGTCACCGCAGCCCTACAACCAGCACCAATCCGACTGAATAGCAGCATAACCGGGCAGTGGCTGCCGGCAGTCACTTGCCTTATCGCTCCAAGTATCGTCAAATAAGGTCTCTAACAAGGGCTGTTCCACACAATTCCGGACGTCCCGTAAAAAAATACTGGAGCATCAATATGGACACTTCCAACGTCATTGTACCCAACCGTCTCACCAACATGCAGGAGATGGAGGTACATGTGAATGGCCCGGACGGTGCAAATCGCTTATTCATCTACAGCGGTATGGCAGAAGTCGAACTTTGCGGTGGCCTGCCCCATCCTCGCTGGTCACTGGAAGTAGTCTGTTTTGAGTTAGGCAGGAAATATGACTGCGAAAACGGCGAGGATGTAATCAATACCGTTGCCACAGCCTCCATGGCCGGCGGCCGCACGGACGGGGTAGCCAGTTTCGCGGGCTGGCAAGTCTTTGGCGCAGCCGCAGAACTGGATACTGACAGCTGTCGCGTGCGCATGAACATCGCCGCGGGTGCCCGTGATACACAGGCCTTCCTTGAGCAGATCTCCTTCCATATAAACGTCCTCGCGAAGGTCAACGAATAACAGCGACCGCTCACTGCAGCTGGATGCCCCAGACATAGGGCAATAACAGGTACACAAACCCGGTAATCACCAGCACCCCGATCAGGTTCAACCGGAAACCGGCCGCAGCCATCTGCGCGATACTGATATAACGACTGCTGAACACGATTGCGTTGGGAGGTGTCGCAACCGGCAGCATAAAGGCAAAGGAGGCGGCAACAACGGCTGCCACCATCAGGCCCAGGGGATTCATATCGATGGCCGTCGCCAGTGCGCCCATCACCGGCAACAGCAGTGAGGCGGTGGCCGTGTTGGATGTCACCTCGGTCAGAAACACAACCAGCAGCACAACAGCCGCGATAATCAGGATACTGTTAAACCCCTGCAACACCGTTAGCTGCTCTGCCAGCCAGCGCGTCAGACCGGATTCACTAAACCCCTGCGCCAGCGCAAAACCGCCACCAAACAGCACAATAATGTCCCAGGGAATCGTCACGGCCGTCTTCCAGTCGAGCAGAAATTCCCTTTTTTTCAGGTTCACCGGTATCAGGAACAACAGTAACGCCCCGGCAATCGCGATAGTGGAATCCTTGACCATCGACAGCGCTTGCGGCTGATAAAAGCCACGCAGAATCCACAGCAAGGCGACCACGGAGAAGACCGCTGCAACAATCATCTCCTGACGCGACATTGGTCCAAGCCGGGCAATGTGTTCCCTTAACATTGCCTTGCTGCCGGGCAGGTGCATGTCAGCCCGCGTGAACAGCACACGCGCCAGGTAGTACCAGACAATCAACAGCATGAACAGCGACAGCGGTAATGCAAACATCATCCAGTCCAGAAAGCTGATACTGATACCGTAGGTTTTCTCAATTACACCGGCAAATATCGCGTTGGGCGGCGTACCAATGAGGGTGGCCACGCCACCGATGGAGGCCGCATAACCTATGCCAAGCATTAACACCGAGCCAAACCAGAATTCACCGGACCTGTGCCGGTGATCGTGTTCCATTTCCCCTGTCACTGCCATGGCGATGGTCACCATCATCATGGTGGCCGCGGTATTACTGATCCACATCGACAGAAATGCCGTTGCCAGCATAAAGCCGAGCACAATCCGCTGCGGCGTCACCCCGACCAGGCGAATCGTGTAGAGCGCGATGCGGTGATGCAAATTCCACTTCTGCATCGTCACGGCGATCAGGAAGCCGCCCAGAAACAGGTAGATGAGGTGATTGCCATAGGCATGCGTGACATCACTGCCGGATAAAACACCCAGCACCGGGAACAACGCGATCGGCAGTAACGCCGTCGCGGGAATCGGAATCGCCTCGGTCACCCACCACACGGCCATTAGTACGGCAACAGCCGCCACGCGCAGCCCCTGTGGCGTCATGCCCTCGGGCAAGGGCGACAACAGCAACAGCACAAACAGCAGCGGACCCAGCAGCAGGCCGACCACATTGCGATGTTTAATCACTGTGGTGTGCGCATGCGATGCGGGCTGCAGGCATTCCCGGTGGATAACTGTTGATGACGAACGTCATGGCCTGATTATCTGTCCCGTTCACAGGAATGGCAAACGGGACCTGCGGGAATAAAAATGAAACAAACCGGCAACCCGGCTGTCCATTGGCTACACCCTTGACAATGACAGGACCACGCCATGAACACCACCCGACTGACCCGCTGGCTCGCCCTGCTGCTTCTCGGCTGCGTCACATTCAACAGCAATGCGTCAAGTGACACCGACAAAACACATTACCAGACAGCAACCTTTGCCGGTGGCTGCTTCTGGTGCATGGAACCGCCTTTCGACAAACTTGACGGTGTCATTTCAACGACCTCCGGCTATACCGGGGGCAAAAAGAAAGATCCGACCTACAAGGAAGTGTCGCGCGGTGGCACAGGACATGCCGAGGTCATACAAATCATCTATGATCCAGCCCGCATCAGCTATGATGAACTGCTGAACGAATTCTGGCACAACATTGACCCGACAAACGCCAACGGCCAGTTCTGCGACTGGGGGGACCAGTACCGCAGCGAGATCTACTACCACAATGCCGAACAGGAAAAACTGGCAAAACTGTCAAAGGCCGCATTGATCGAACTGAAGCCCTTCGATGCACCCGTAGTGACCGCGGTAACCCCGGCCAGTACCTTTTATCCTGCCGAGGACTACCACCAGGACTACTATCAGAAGAATCCGGTGCGCTACAAGTTCTACCGCTATGGTTGTGGCCGCGACAAGCGACTGGAGGAGCTCTGGGGAAAAACTGCGAATTCCGAACAACATTAAGCGGGGTACCTGTTATCTGTTTAATCGCCACGGAAGCACACGGAAATGAATGAAGATTTAGTACCTTACTGAAAATATTTCCGTGTTTTCCGTGTGCTTCCGTGGCAATAATAGCTACTGTAAGCAGGTTAAACGCGTACCCGCCATGAAAAAGATCGTCATCCACCAGCCCGGCGGTTATGAACAACTGGCCATTGAACAACACCCGGACCTGCGCCCCGGCCCCAACGACATCATCGTGTCGGTCGCCGCCAGCGGCGTAAATTTTGCCGACTGCGTGACGCGCATGGGCCTGTATTCATCTGCAAAACACTATATCGGTTACCCCATCACCCCTGGATTCGAGGTGAGCGGCACGGTACTGGAATGCGGCGCCGCGGTTACCGACCTGGGGCCGGGCACTCCGGTAATCGCCGTGACACGATTCAATGGCTACGCAACCCAGGTCTGTGTAGACAGGGCGCAGGTCTTTCATCTGCCACAACCACTCTCGTATGAAGCGGCAGCCGGGATGCCTGCCGTGTCATTAACTGCCTGGTTTGCACTGTTCCGGCTGGCACACGTGCAGTCCGGGGAGACCCTGCTGGTGCATTCTGCTGCCGGTGGTGTCGGCAGCATGCTGGTACAACTCGGGAAACTTTCAGGCTGCAGGGTGATCGGTGTCGTCGGCGCTGCTCATAAAGTCGCTGCCGTGAGCGCGCTGGGTGCGGATGCCGTGATCGACAAATCAACGCAGGATCTGTGGAGTGAGGCAGAACGCCTGGCACCGGGGGGCTTTGACATCATCCTCGACGCCAACGGCGTCACCACCCTGAAACAGAGTTACCGGCACCTGGCAGCCGTCGGACGACTGGTGGTATACGGCTTCCACGGCATGCTGGTGACACACAACGGCCTGCCAGGAAAACTCAAACTGGCATGGAATTTCCTGCGCACACCGCGATTCAGCCCCTTTGACCTGACCACGAAAAACCGCAGCGTACTGGGTTTTAACCTCAGCTACCTGTTTGACAAGCGCGAGTTAATGACAGATGGACTGCAGCAGATATTGCAATGGCTGGAGCAGGGGAAATTATCCCCTCCGACGGTGACCCGCTATGCCTTCGACGCGGTCGCCGAGGCACACAGGGATCTGGAATCGGGCCAGACAGTCGGCAAACTGGTGCTAGTGTGCAAGCCGTGATACTGGTGAGGGTTCAGCCTGACAAAGTTAAAGATTATTGCCACGGAAGCACACGGAAAACACTGAAGAAATAATGCCTTGATAGAAATATTTCCGTGTGTTTTCCGTGTGCTTCCGTGGCCAAAAAAACAGGCGTTCAGCTTGATATTCTACAGCATTCATTGTCGTCTGCTTGAGAGAGTACTAGTCGGCAAAATCCAGCCGCTCCTGTACGCCATCAATTCCCCGTTGCGCACAGGCTTCATCCAGATCACCACCCGGCGCACCACTCACGCCGACTGCGCCGATCAGCGAACCGGCAACCGTCACTGGCAGGCCACCATCCAGTACCAGCAAGTCATCCAGTAAATTCAGCTCGGCCGCGATGTCCGCACGATTCTTGCGCAACGCACTGGAACTGGTGTTTGAAAGCACCACGGCACTGGCCTTGCCCTGTGCCAGTTGTGTCATGTATTGATTGGCAAACACATCACGCATCACCACCTGTGTCCGGCCACTGCGGTCAACGACAACAACCGAGATCTGGTAGCCATCCTTGCGGCAGGCCTCTATCGCCCCCTGTGCA
>Ga0316191_10000144_pt1 | contig 39272 bp, 34 predicted proteins | sample Eddworburr2cm_MG_FD_204928 | JGI IMG/M metagenome (GOLD analysis project Ga0316191, IMG submission 204928) | Coastal sediment microbial communities from Maine, United States - Eddy worm burrow 2 cm | ecosystem: Environmental > Aquatic > Marine > Coastal > Sediment | place: USA: Maine...
GCACCGCCGCTGTTGGAAGCGCCACCGGCCAGCCAGTCATCTCCGAGGCGATGGCTGTAGATGCCATACTCCGGCGCAAACACGGGTGTGTCAGAGCGAATTTTCAAAACCAGGGTGCTGCCCAGCGATGTCACCGCCTCACCGGCACGGGCGCCCGTGGCGATAAAGCCGGCAGTGCTGTCAGTGGTGCCACTGAGAATCCGTGTCTCTGTTGTCATCCCCCAGCGTTTACACCAGGACGGTTGCAGTGTGCCGATGGGTTGCCCGGCGGAAACCACATCGGGTAACAGGGAAGGCGGTATCTCCAGGCCACCCAGCCATGCCGGCCAGCAAGCGTTCACCACGTCGTAGCCGAGTTTCAGGGCATTATTCTCATCGGAGATACCGAAGCGTCCCGCCAGTCGTCCCAGCAACCAGTCGGCCTGGTGCAGGGCATGGTGTGCTGCGCGGCAGGCGGGTTGCTGCAGCATCCATAACAGTTTTGCCAGGCTGGCGCTGGCACCACGGGCGGCGGTATCGGCCGGCGCCAGGTGGTCCACCCGTACCGCCTGTTTGCCGGCACGGGCATCGTTGTACATCAAGGCAGGTGACAGCGGGGTACCGCTGGCATCGCAGCAGAGGAGGGTGGCCGAGGTGCCATCCAGTGCGATGGCTGCAACCGTGTCCAGTGGAAACTCGGCGGAGAGCTGATCCAGATTGGCTGCAAGGGCTGCCCACCAGATCTCCGGATCCTGCTCGACTGCCTGGTTGTTCCGTGACGGGGCGGGAAGCGGGGTGCGGATTTCCACCTTGATGGCGGCAGCGGTGTCGATGATGCAACTGCGGCACCCTGAAGTCCCGAAATCGACGCCAAGGAAATGTTTCATGGGGTGTGGTGCGTGAATAAAGGCGGGGCCTGATTTAAAAACAGTATGTTATTTAAGTTCTACCGCGGCACCGGGTTGCCAGTCATCCTGACGGTGCTCGGCCACAATATCTGTATAAACCCCGCCGCGTACATTGAATTCTGCGCGCAGGCGCATGAAGCGGGGCTGGCAGGCACTGACCAGATCATTGAGAATGCGGTTGGTGATGTCCTCGTGAAAGGCGCCTTCATCACGAAAGGACCAGACGTATAATTTAAAGGACTTCAGCTCGATACACAGCTGGTCCGGAATGTATTCAAGGAACAGGTTGGCAAAGTCCGGCTGGCCGGTTTTCGGACACAGGCAGGTGAATTCCGGTGTGCGAATGCGGATGGTATAGTCCCGGTCCGGGTGGGGATTGGGAAAGGTCTCGAGATCCTTGCTGGCTTGTGTTGACATGGTGGCAACCATACAAGACACAAGATGATGTGTGCAAGCCGAACGGCATAACAAAAAGTTGTACTGGCAGGTGTCAATCGAGTAGTCTAGCCGTCCATGCGATTGTCCAAAATAAAGCTGGCCGGGTTTAAGTCCTTTGTCGATCCGACCACGATCCATGTGCCCAGTAATCTGGTTGGTGTGATAGGCCCGAACGGTTGCGGGAAATCGAACATTATTGACGCGGTGCGCTGGGTCATGGGCGAGTCTTCAGCCAAGCATTTGCGTGGCGAATCCATGTCCGATGTCATTTTCAATGGTTCCAACGGCCGCAAGCCGGTCGGCACCGCCAGTATCGAACTGGCCTTTGATAATACCGACGGGACCATTGGTGGACAGTATGCCGGCTATAACGAGATTTCCATCCGTCGCCAGGTGTCACGGGATGGTGCTTCCAACTATTTCCTGAATAACACGCGCTGCCGGCGCCGCGACATTACCGATATTTTTCTTGGCACCGGTCTGGGACCGCGCAGCTATTCCATCATCGAGCAGGGCATGATTTCCCGCCTGATCGAGGCGAAGCCGGATGATCTGCGCGCATTTCTCGAGGAGGCAGCCGGTATTTCCAAGTACAAGGAACGCCGCCGCGAGACAGAAAACCGTATCAAAAACACCCGCGAAAACCTGGAGCGCCTGAGTGACCTGCTGGAAGAAATTGACAAGCAGCTCGACAAACTGAAGCGTCAGTCGCGTGCGGCAGAACGTTACAAGGAACTCAAGGCCGAAGAACGGCAGGTGCAGGCAGAATTGCTGGCACTGCGCTATGCCACCATGCACGCAGAGAGCAGTACGCGGGAAACTGAACTCCAGCAGCACGAACTTGCCATGCAATCCGAGCTTGCCGAGCAGCGTCGGGTCGAGGCGGAACTTGAAAAACTGCGCGACAGCCTGCACGGTGCCAATGAGTCCTTCAATACCGTGCAAGGGCATTATTACAAGCTCGGTGCCGATGTGGCCCGCCTTGAACAGGCGATTCAGCACAACAAGGAATCGCGTCAGCAGCAGCAGGCAGAGCTGTCGCGTGCCGAGCAGACACTCGCCGAGGTTGAGGAACACATCAGGGTTGACAGTACCCGGCTTGCAGAGCTGGCGCGCGAGATCGAAACCATCGGACCCGAACTTGCGGCGGCTAGCGAACGCTCCGGGCAATCTGCAGCAGCCCTGAAAGATGCCGAGCAGGCGATGCATGCCTGGCAGGAAGAGTGGAACGAATTCAACCAGCGTGCTGCAGAACGTGCACAGACTGCACAGGTTGAGCGCACCCGTCTGGATCATCTTGATCGTCATATACGGCAACTCGATGACCGTTTGCAGCGCATGGATGAAGAACAGCAAACACTGGGTAACCAGGAGATTGCGAGAGAGCTGGAGCAAATCGCGCATGCATCCGAAGCCCAGGAAACAGTGGTTGCCGGAATCAAGGTGAATCTGGATGGCGCAATACATCACATTGCTGATGTGCGCACGGGGCTGGAACAGCAGGAACAGGAACTGGCGGCACTGCAGAGCGTGCATCACGACAGCCGCGGGCAACTGGCTTCTCTGGAAACACTGCAACAGGCTGCCCTGGGACAACGTTCCGAACAGGTTACCGGCTGGTTGACAGCGCAGGGCATGCAGGGCCTGCCGCGCCTGGCACAGGAAATCCAGGTCGAGCCCGGCTGGGAACACGCCGTTGAAACGGCACTGGGTTTTTATCTCGAGGCTGTGTGTGTTGACGGGCTGGATAATGTTGAACGCATGCTTGGCAGCCTGGAGCAGGGCAGCGTTGCCCTGTTCGATACGCACAGTGCCGCCGGCGCCGCTACCCCGGCAGACAACAGCGGCGTGCCGCTGGGCAGCAAGGTGACATCGTCCTGGTCCGTGGGTTCACTGCTGGACGGAATCTATGCGGTCGACACGCTGTCGCAGGCCCTGGCAAGTCGTTCCGGACTTGCTGCGCATGAATCGATTATTACCAAAGACGGTATCTGGGTTGGCAGCAGCTGGTTGCGTGTCGCGCGTGACACTGACGAGAAGGCCGGTGTGCTGGAGCGCGAACGTGAAATCAGCGAACTCACGGCACAGCTTGCAGCACAGCTAGCCAATGTCGAGACCCTGCGGCAGTCTGTGGCAGCCGCACGCGAGAGTCTGGTGACGGCCGAGACCGAGCGTGACCGCTTGCAGGATGAATATAACCAGGCACTCAGCAAGGCCAGTGACCTGCGCGCCGGACTGGCAGCTGCGCGGGCCCGGCTTGAACAGCAACAGTCACGTCGCGATCACGTCATGATGGAATCGGAAGTGCTGCGCACCGAAAAGGAAACAGAAGCGCAGGTAATGTCGAGTTCACAAAACCTGCTGCAGGAAGCGCTGGATGCCGTGGAGAAGCTGTCCATCGAACGCGAGGAACGCACCCGGCAGCAACAGCATATCAGCAGTGTGCTGGACGAGACACGTGAACGCGCACGCAGTGATCAGCAAACCGTGCACCAGCTTGCCTTGCGGGCGGAATCCATGCGCACTGCGCAGGAAACAACCGGCCAGGCATTGACGCGCATGCGTGAGCAGTGCCAGCAACTGAGCAACCGGCGCGATCAGTTGACAGCTGTTCTTGATCAGGGGGACACACCGATCATCGAGCTGCAGGGTGAGCTGGAAGGGCTGTTGTCCGGGCGTCTGGAAGTCGAGGCAGAACTGAGTGCCGCCCGCAAGCAGGTCGAGGATATCGAGCATGGCACGCGCGAGCTTGACCAGGAGCGGGTCAGGAAAGAGCGCAGTGTCAGCAACCAGCGGGAGCAGCTGGAGCAGGACCGCATGGCCTGGCAGGAAATCAAGGTCCGCAGCGATACCCTGCTGGAGCAGATCGTTGCCTCCGGTTTTGAATACCAGTCATTGCTGCAGCAGCTCGAGGCAGATGCCACTGTCGATGCCTGGGCCGAGCAGGCCGACAAGCTGGAGCGTCGTATCCAGCGACTGGGGCCGATCAATCTCGCAGCGATTGAGGAATATGAAGAAGAGTCAAAGCGCAAGGAATACCTCGACGCGCAGCATATCGACCTGACAGAGGCGCTGGCAACGCTGGAACATGCGATTGGCAAGATTGACAGGGAAACACGCACCCGCTTCAAGGAGACCTTCGAGCAGGTAAATGCCGGTCTGCAGGAGAATTTCCCGGTCCTGTTCGGTGGCGGACAGGCCTATCTTGAATTGACCGGCGATGACCTGCTGGATACCGGTGTAACGGTGATGGCGCGGCCACCGGGCAAGCGTAACAGTACGATTCACCTGCTGTCGGGCGGTGAGAAGGCGCTGACGGCGATTGCACTGGTGTTTGCGATATTCAGGCTTAACCCATCCCCCTTCTGTATGCTGGACGAGGTGGATGCACCGCTGGACGACGCCAACGTCGGTCGTTATTGCGATATGGTGCGGAAGATGTCGCAACACGTGCAGTTTATTTTTATTTCGCACAATAAAATCACCATGGAAATGGCAAACCAGCTGACTGGCGTTACCATGCATGAACCCGGGGTGTCCCGTCTGGTGGCGGTGGATATCGATGAAGCAGTCAAACTGGCGGCAGTCTGAGTGTTTCATGGTAAAATCCAATTGTTAATTTGTTTTTTTAATACAGGTCTGGTCTGAATCGATGGAAAATTTGCGCTGGATACTTTTGTTAACCGGGATGCTTGTCATTCTGGCGGTTTATCTTGTCAGTTACTACCAGGGGAAACATAAACAGATTGAACAACGTCGCAGCAGTTCACGTACGTCACCGACTATGAACGCAGATACCGGTGCCGGCAGTCATGACGCGGACGAGATGTTTCGTACCAGTGACATGGATGACGAGCTGGAACGGTTGGGACAGATCGTTGCTGCTGACAGGCCGGCTGTTGAAGACGTTGTTATCGAGATACCTGCAGAGAAACGCGAGCCTGTAACTGCGTCGGACAGGGTGTTTACCCTGTTTGTGAAGGCACCAGGCGGTGTGCCGTTTCGCGGACCTATCCTGCTGGGTGCGCTGGCTGCAGCAAAACTCGAGTTTGGTGACATGCAGATATTCCATCGTGTTGAATTGGTTGATGGCCAGGAAAAGATCCTGTTTTCAGTGGCAAACATCAGGGAGCCGGGTATCTTTGACCTGTCTGCGATGGAGAACTTCACTTCAGAAGGCGTGGTGCTGTTCATGCAGGTCCCCGGCACAGTTGACGCGGTACTTGCCTTCGATGCCATGGTCGAGTCGGCGCGGATTCTGGCAGACAACCTGAATGCCCGGGTCTGCGATGCAACCCACAGTCAGTTGACGCACCAGGCCGTCAGCCATATGCGTGAAGAGGTGATCGGCTGCCAGCTGCAACAGCGGGTAGCGCATGCTGCGTCATGAGTGTACCGAAATCCGTGCACCGGCGCGCACGGGAGTTGCATGAACAGCTGCATGAACATAACTACCGCTATTACACCAAAGATGACCCCCTGATCAGCGATGCGGAATATGACCAGTTACTCCGCGAGTTGCAGTCACTCGAAGCGCAATACCCGGAACTGATTACCCCGGATTCGCCTACCCAACGTGTGGGCGCTGCTCCACTGAAGGAGTTTGGCGAGGTGCGTCATGAAGTACGCATGCTCTCGCTGGCTAACGCCATGACAGATGACAAGCTTGCCAGTTTCGACCGAAGTGTACGTCGGAAACTTGAAATTGATGAGGTTGAGTATGCGGCCGAACCCAAGCTGGATGGTCTTGCCGTCAGTATGTTGTATCTGGATGGCCGTCTGATGCGGGCGGCTACTCGCGGTGACGGGGAGACTGGTGAAGACATAACGCAGAATATACGTACCCTGAAGTCTGTGCCCCCCAGGCTTGTCGGTAAGGAGATTCCCGCGATACTCGAGGTGCGTGGCGAGGTATTTCTGTCGCATGCCGGTTTCGAGGAGCTGAAACAGCAGGCACAAGCAAACGGACAGAAGCCGCCGGTGAATCCGCGCAATGCGGCGGCTGGCAGTCTGCGCCAGCTGGATCCGGCAGTGACTGCGCGACGGCCGCTGGATATGTTCTGTTACGGGGTCGGCAAGGTGACTGGCGGATCGCTGGCAGCGACACATACCGGGACCCTTAACAAGCTGAAAGCCTGGCGTTTGCCTGTCTACGAGGATGTAGAATGCGTTTCCGGGCTGGCCGGCTGTCGTGCTTATTTTGATCGTTATGAACGTTTGCGAGATAAGTTGCCCTTCGATATCGATGGTGTCGTCTTTAAGGTCAACTGGCTTGATCAACAGGAACGGATGGGGTCTACACAGCGGGCACCCGCTTGGGCAATTGCACGGAAGTTCCAGCCAGAAGAAAGTGAGACCACGGTGTTGGGGATTGATGTGCAGGTGGGGCGTACCGGTGCGCTGACACCGGTGGCCCGGCTGGAGCCGGTGTTTGTCGGTGGTGTCACAGTGACCAACGCAACGCTGCACAATGAAGACGAGATTCAGCGCAAGGATGTCCGTGCCGGTGACCATGTGATTGTACGCCGCGCCGGTGATGTAATCCCGGAAGTTGCACGTGTGGTGTTCGAAAAACGCAACAAGGACGCGGAAAAATTTAATATGCCGACGCACTGTCCCGTGTGCGGTTCACAGGTGACGCGTGCGGCAGGGGAAGCTGTTGCACGTTGTTCAGGTGGCTTGTTCTGCCCGGCACAGCGCAAGGAAGCCATCAAGCACTTTGCTTCCAGACGTGCCATGGACATTGAAGGTCTGGGTGACAAGCTGGTCGAGCAACTGGTTGACGCGGCGTTGATTGCCGATGTCAGTGATCTTTATCGCCTTACCGTTGATGAAGTTGCCGGCCTTGATCGCATGGCCATGAAATCCGCTGCCAACCTGGTTGCTGCGCTGGACAAGAGCAGGACAACGACGCTGGGACGATTTGTTTTTTCACTGGGTATTCGTGGTGTGGGTGAGGCGACAGCGCAGCTTCTTGCGCAGGAATTTGGCGAGCTCGATTCGCTGCTGGCGGCCGATGTGGAAGCACTTGAAGCGATCCATGCTATCGGCCCGGTCGTGGCGCGACACATTGTCGATTTTTTCGGGGAACAGCACAATCGCGATGTGATAGGAAAGTTATGCGCGGCCGGTGTCAACTGGCCTGCCGTGGAAAAGCCCCGGGAGCAGCCGCTGTTGGGCAAAACATTTGTGCTGACCGGCACGCTCTCCATGCCACGTAGCGAGTTGCAGAAAAAACTGCAGGCGCTGGGTGCAAAAGTGTCAGCTGGCGTTTCGAAAAAGACCGATTATGTTGTGGTCGGCGAGAACCCGGGTTCCAAGCACGACAAGGCTGTGCAACTGGGGGTGTCAATCCTTGATGAGGCAGCGTGTCTGGAACTGATTTCAGGTATGCTCTGATCAAGTGAGCTATCCTTGTTGTCGAGATCGATGTGCTTTGCTGCAGCGATAGCCACTACGAGCTTCCTGCACTCTCGTGACACTTGTACCTCCCGCACATCGCAGGTGTGGGGAAGCAGTATGCGGAAGCCTCGCAAACCCGTTACATCCTGCGACCTGTTGGGGTTTCTGATCTGAATGATGAAGCGGCTGAATGTTAACCTGCTGTCCGGCCTGATCCTGGCGATTATCCTGCTGGGGGTGATCAGCGCAGTCACTGTTTATGTGAATGCCCGTACCTATCGTGACCTGGCGTTTGATTTTCAGCGCCAGTACATGACCCGGCTGGTGGCGGCAGTATCTGCAGATATTCTCTCTGAAGATGCCAGGAATGCCCGGCGTCTGGGACTGCGGATACAGCGGCTGGAGAGTTTCAGATTACCCTTTGCAGCCGGTGACGCAGATGGCGTTTCCGCCGTACTGGATGAGCAGTTCCGGCAGGCGCCGGTAACATCCGGCAGCGTAAACCTGGTTGAATTGTCTGCCTTCGACGCGGATTTCAGGTTTGCGGGTGTGTCGCCCCGCCAGGCGAATGATGACGGCATAATCTGTCCCGGTCTGGTTGACAAGCTGCAGCTGCGCCAGGGGGCGCAGCGTCTCAAGCCGCTTTATGAGCTGTGCCTGTTCGACGGGAGGCCTTATCTGGCAAGCATCGCACCGGCAGGAGGACTGCTGCCCACCGGTTATATTCAGGTTGTGACCGATCCGGTACCAAAACTTTCCAGAATCGGCAGGCGCCTCAAGATGCCTGTCTCTGTCAGCTATGCCGATGACACCCTCCTGTATGTCGCACCGGACTGGGCTGTGGGCAACGAGGTGCGTGATGTACAGGCCGAGTATATTTTACTCGCCAGCGACGCCCGTCCGGCATTGAAAATAGTTGCATTGCACAATGCAGACAATCTGGTGATGCAGATTGAGAAAACCAATAACAGGCTGTTGTTGATTGTGGCAATGATTATCATTGCCACGGTTGTGCTTGCCCTGTTGCTGGTCAGGTACTCCGTTTTGAAACCCTTGCGAGAACTCAGTTACCAGTTGATGGATGAGTGGAGCGGTCGCAAGGGTGCATCCGGCGTGTTGTCCGTGGTGGAGAAGGACCGGCCGGTAAGTTTTCATGCGCTGGGCGAGTTATATGAAACGCTGCATGATCTGGCAATTCGTGATCCCCTGACCGGCATATACAATCGAGCGCTCCTGGAAGACCGCCTGAAGCAACTGATTGCCGAGCATCGCAGAACGCCGGGACACGCGGCCGTGTTGCTGATCGATATGGTGCGCTTCAAGTATGTCAATGACCTTATGGGCCATCACACAGGTGATCTGTTGTTGCAGGATGTCGTCAGGAGAATCGCCGGTGAAGTGCGTGAATCTGACACTCTCGCAAGGCTTGGCGGTGACGAATTCGTTGTCATTCTTTCCGATACGGATCTGGAGCAGGCACAACAGGTTGCACAAAAAATCGTCCAGTCAATGGACAGTGAATTCGAAGTGGAGGGACACAAGCTGACGGCGTCGGTTTCAATCGGTATTGTCCTGATGCCGGCGCATGGCGATGATGTTGAAACGCTGCTGCGCAATGCCGATTACGCGATGTACTCGGCGAAGGAGAACCGGCTGGGTTACGACATCTATGATCCGTCGAGAACAGATGCTATTGCGCTTGCGAGAATGAGTCTGGACGGTGTCCTGAATGAGGACATAGAGCAGAATGACCTGTATCTTGTTTATCAGCCGGTGATCGACATCAGGACCGACAGGGTCAGCTATATTGAAACACTGGTACGCTGGCGGCAGCCGGATGGCAAGGTGCTCATGCCGGGGGTTTTTATCCGTGTTGCAGAGCAGAGTGGTTTGATCGGCCAGTTGTCGGAATGGGTCATCGATACTGCCTGCCGGGAACTCTCCAGGCTGCAGCGGGAAAATCCCGGATTATGCGCAGGTGTAAACCTCTCCATGCACAACCTGCATGACTCCAACCTGATTAAAAAGATCCAGGCCGTGCTCGAGCGCTACCAGCTCATGCCCGCAGCGCTGTTGATCGAGATCACCGAAACCGGGGTTATGCTGGACCCCAATCAGGTCATCAGGACGCTGGACCAGCTGGCTGCCATCGGAGTGAAACTGTCGATTGATGATTTCGGTACCGGCCATTCTTCACTGCTCTATCTCAGGCGCATGCCGGTGCATACGTTGAAAGTGGATAAATCCTTTGTTATTGATATGGATAGTGACGAGGAGAATGCCTCGATTGTGAGGGCGACCATTGATCTCGCCCACAGCCTCGGCCTTTCAGTCACTGCAGAGGGGGTTGAGTCCGCCGTCGTGCTCGAGATGCTGAAAGAGATGGGTTGTGACTTCTGTCAGGGGTATTATGTGGGTATGCCGATGACGCTGCATGAGATGCAGACGTGGTTATCCGGCAGGCGTGACATGCAATAGTTGTTTATCAAGGGAAGGTCGGTTGCCATGAAAAGATATACACATGTGTCCCTGCTGTTGCTCCTCGGTGGGTGTAACGGGGGTGGGGATGCCGCTAATGAAACAGAAAACCGCGAGCATGTCTGGTCTGAGCAGGTCAATACGATTAACAGGGCTAAAAATGTTGAAGATATCCTGGGAGAGGCCAGTGCACGGCAACGTCAGCAAATTGATGAGCAAATGCAGTAACTGCAGATCTGCAGGACTGGTGAAACACGGCGTATCCGTCGCAACGATATAGTCAGGACACCACCATGAGCGGTGGTGCGTGGCAAGCAGTCATGACAAGAATAATGGCGATAACAAGTGGTCTGGCGCAGGTGGGCAAGACGCACCTGGCGGTTAATCTCGCGCTGGAACTGGCGCGGCGGGGACGCCTTGCGGGCGTATTCCATGACCCCGGGCAGATCCCGGCAGTTGCTGGCCTGCTTGACCTGCAGCAACCGGCCGCACTGTGGCGACGGGCGGATGACAGTGATGAGTATGGAATCATGCGGCGCGGCTATCAGGGTATCGATGTCCTGTCCTGCAAGATGCCGCTGCGACTGTGGCCGGACGTCGATGCCGAACAACGCTCTCGCTGCACGCAGAATATCGATGTGCGGGATGGTTATGATGACTTCCTGGTGGATACCTCCGGCATGGATGCACGTTCGCTGCTGGCGTGCTGCAAGACCGCGTCAGTCGTTATTGTGGTGGTGGGCCCCGAGCCGCAGTCGCAGTTTGAAAGTTTTGCCCTGTTACGGGTGCTCATGCTCAACGGTTTTTCCGGCAAGTCAGGTCTGCTTGTGAACAGGTCACTGTCTGCTGTGGATTCACAGGCGATATACAATGATTTCTCCCGCCTGCTCAAGTGTCATCTTGACCTTGATATTGTCTTGCTCGGCGCAGTGCCCGAAGACCGCCACGTCATGCTGGCAGAACAGAGCCGAGAGGCGTTCTCTTCACTGTTTCCTGACACCGCTGCCGCCGCTGGAGTGGTTGCCGTTGCCGATGCACTGGATGACATGCCGGCAGACGTTGTTGCCGGTCAGCATACACTGCCGACTTTTCTGAATGCCCTTGTTGATGCGATGCAGGCGCCGGTTTGCTTGCCTGGCGGCAGCGTCCTGGAAGATGTGCAAGTGCCTGCGGAAGAGCCGGACCGGGTACAGCCCGCTGCCGGCAGTGAACAGGCCGGTGAAATGAGCCTGTTGCAGTATGCGGGTGATGTGCCGGGTCTCAGGCATTTCCTGGAGATATTACCGCCGCTCCTGAGGTCACTGTCAGACGACCTGGAAGAACTGGTTACCATGGTAGACAGCAACAAGGTGCTCACGCCTGATGCTGGCAGTTTGGAACTGGCGGGTGACCGGGTCTTGCCGTTGCTGGCCAGGTTGCTTGCTCTTTTCAGGGCTGCAGACCCGGCCCGGGCGATAGAACTGGAGGTGACGGACATGCGCATCACCGGGCAGCAGCAGAACTGGTTGCAGGCAGGACATTACCTGAAATTCACGTTCCGCTTGTCGCCGGAGTCATTGCCCGAGCCTGTCGAGGCCCTGCTGGACCGGGTGTCGGCCATGAACAGGAGCAGCGGTGTGGAGGGCGAGCAGATCAGCGAGGTGCTGGTCCCGGCACAAAACAGCTGCCTCAGTGTTATCAGTGACGCCCGGGCAGGCACCCGTATTCAGGTCTGGTTACCGGTTGTCAAGGGTGGGTTACCGGCCGGCTTAATGGCCGCGAGCCGGTAACGTCAGGTTCAAGCCGGTCTTCTCACCGCTCGGTGCGATATGGTGAGAAGACCGGGTTGGCTACTTGATGTCGATGGTTGCAGTTTCGCGCATGGCTTCAACATGCTGTTGCATTTTCTGGTTTACAAGCAGCATTTTTATGCGGTCTTTTACGTCATCGAAAGGTGCCGGCGTGCTTTCGCGGCTGTCATCCAGAATGATAACGTGCCAGCCAAACTGTGTTTGTACCGGGGTCTTGGTGTACTGACCCTTTTCAAGCTTCGCCGTGGCCTCTGCAAACGGTGCTACCATCTGGGTTTCGTTGAACCAGCCAAGCTCGCCGCCCTTGGGACCTGATGGACCGGTCGATTTCTCCCTGGCAAGTTCGGAAAAGTCGCTGCCACTGTCCAGCAGTTTGATGATGGCTTCTGCTTCTTCCTGTTCCTTGACAAGAATATGCCGGGCATTGAATTCCCTGGACGGGGTACTCATCTTCTCATCGTACAGCTTTCTGGCGTCCTCGTCGGTCACCGGATTGTTGATCATGAAGTTCTGGATGGCTGCGCCAGCCAGGGCCGTACGTTCCTGTTGTTCCATGGTCGCAATCACCATGGGTTGCTTGTCCAGCCCTTTCTTGAGTCCGTCCTGTCGCATCAATTCCAGGGAGACCAGTTCTTTCATGATGACTTCATTGCTGTTGGCATCAGGGGCGCTGGAGGGTGATTTGCGCTGGGTGGTATAAACTTCCAGTTCGGCCTGTGTGATTGGCTGGCCATTGACGGTAGCAATAACGACGCCTTCGACTGCAGCTGTTTCGGCAGCAATAGACGTTGCAGTGTTACTGCTGCCGTTGTCAGCGGATGACTGTGACTGGTCGCAGGCGGTTACCGCAGCCAGTGATGCAATTAATGCCAGATATTGGGGATATTTCATTTGCTGGTACCTTCTCGGGTTGGTGGATTAAGATTCTTGCGGCGTTTTTGCCTGGATACTGAGTGCGTGGATTTCAGTATGCATGATGTCATCCACGGCATCATAGACCAGGCGGTGGCGCTGGATGAGGGTTTTGTCATTGAATGCAGCAGCGACGATATTGACGATAAAGTGACCGCCACCGCTGGCGGCACCGGCATGACCGGCATGCCTGGCGCTTTCATCAATAATTTCGAGTTCCGCCGGTTGCAGGGCCTGCGTCAGCCGCGAGCGGATCATCTCAAGTCGTTCCGCAGACATCAGGGCAGTACCTTTATGAACGGTTTCACAGTGACCTGCTGGTAAACACCGGCAGTATTATAGGGGTCGGCATCTGCCCAGGACTGTGCATCTCCCAGCGAGGGGAATTCCGCAACTACCAGGCTGCCACTGAAGCCGGCAGTGCCCGGATCCGGACTGTCGATGCCGGGGTGCGGTCCGGCAAGCAGCAGCCGTCCGGCTGTTTTTAACTGCTCAAGCCTCTCCAGGTGTGCGGGGCGCGTATCCAGGCGTGCGGACAGGCTGTCGGGCCTGTCCTGGCTAATGATGGCATACAGCATTATTCAGCTTCCTCTTCTGTTTCCATGTAGCGACTGAGGTAAAAGGCCTGGCCGAAGACAAATACCAGGGTCAGTCCCATCATGCCGAACAGTTTGAAATTTACCCAGGTTTCTTCACTGAAGTTGTAGGCGACCCAGATATTGAGGATGCCCATGGCGATAAAAAACGTAACCCATGCCCAGTTGAGTCGCCGCCAGATCGGTACCGGGGCCGTGATGGCGTGGCTCATCATGCGCTCGACCAGTGTCTTGTCGCCGATAAAGCGGCTGCCCAGAAAAGTGGCACCGAACAGCCAGTTCACGACGGTCGGTTTCCATTTGATAAAAACCGGGTCGCGCAGAATCAGGGTAAGGCCACCAAAGACAACGAGGATAGCCAGGGTGATCAGGTGCATCTTTTCAAATTTCCGGTTTTTTAACCAGAACAGGCCGGTCTGCAGAAACGCGGCGCCAATGGCAACGGCCGTGGCGGCGTAGATGTCGTACATCTTGTAGGCCACGAAAAACAGGACAATAGGGAACAGGTCAAAAAGAAACTTCATGCTGGTATCTGGTCTGTGATTGTCGGGCTGCTGCCCCTGGAAAGGTGGAGAATAATAGTCTGTTTGGTCATTGGTTGAAACCCGGTTACGGCTTTAGATAACTCTGGCGGCAATAGTTCCCCCGCGGTTGGCTCGCCGGGGGACTCAGTGCAGGGAGCGTTTGACCGGCCATTCGCGGTGATACCTCTCCATGGTTTCGCGGACATGGGGCGGGTAATCCAGTGCTTCCATTTGTTGCATGCCCTCGCTGAAGAAGCGGGTCGCCTCTTCCGGTAGTTTGCTGGTCAGGAGGCTAAAGGCTTCCCCCATTAAGGCGGTATTGTGGCTGCGTGTCGCAATGATACCGTGGTTCAGCAGTAACAGCCGCCATGGCCGTCCAGGGTTCATCTTTTCAAGGTCCTGGCTGATGGGGGCGGCAACGGCCTCGATAATTCGTTTAATGACGCTGCTGAGCTGTTCAAGCTGCCGTGGCTCCTGTGTGGTATTGGCCAGCTGTGCCAGCGCATCCACAACCGGTTCCAGTGTCTTCAACTGGCCGTGGTGAGCGGCCACCCAGAGGGCAAGGTTCACACTCAGGTCTGCCAGTGGCTGTTTTTGCGCGGTCAGCCGCTGTTTTTCTGCTACCCCGGATAGTGTTTCCTGCAAGCGCAGGGCGTAGTCACCGATTTCAGTAATGTCCTCCGAGCGGGCACCGCCGGGCGCCTGCGCGTCGGATTCAATCCGCGCCATGATGTCCACGAGCTGTTCAAAGGCCTCCTCCAGGGATGGCAGGTTCGTGTCTGCATCCGGCAACAGGGACGGGATATCGTCGGCCAGCTTGCAGGCCTCCAGGATGGCCCTGACAGTTGTCCGGATATCAGGAAGTTGTCCTGTGAGTCCTTGCATGGTGTGATGTCCGTATTAAGAATGCGGCTATACTACCGTGTTGGTTGGCATGCTGCGACCATGGAAACCCTTTGTCTATTGTGTTTAATGCACGCATTGGCTGGACGGCTGCTGTAGAATGGTACGGATGTCTGCTCACTATGATTTACACAGCCATTCACTTGCCTCCGATGGCTCGCTCAGTCCTGCCGAACTGGTTGTGGCGGCGCATGCCGGCGGGGTGGATGTGCTGGCCTTGACCGATCATGACACCACCGATGGCCTTGCCGAGGCGGCACAGTATGCATGCCAGCTCGGCTTGCAACTGGTGTCGGGCGTGGAGATTTCCGTTAGCTGGCAGTCGCAGACGATTCATGTACTGGGGCTGGGCATCGATCCGGCATGCGCTGCCTTGCAGGCAGGGTTGTCCGGGTTGCGCGAGTTCCGCAACTGGCGTGCCGGGGAGATTGGCCGGCGCCTCGCAAGGGCAGGCATTCCCGGTTGTTACGAGGGTGCACGCAAACTTGCCAGGGGAAGAATCGTCGGCCGCACGCATTTTGCACGCCACCTGGTAGCCGCGGGCCGGGCCACATCCGTGCGCCAGGTATTCAAGCGGTTCCTGGTTAACAATAAACCCGGTTATGTCAGCGGCAACTGGGCGAGCCTGGAAGACACCCTGAGCTGGATAGACGGTGCGGGTGGTCTGGCCGTGGTTGCACACCCGGCACGCTACCGGATGACAGCCAGCAAGCTGCGTCGTTTGCTCGGCGAATTCCGGGAGTGTGGTGGTCTGGGTATGGAGGTTATCTCCGGCAGCCACACGCGGGACAACATCATTACCATGGCTGCGCTCTGCCGTAATCAGGATATGCTGGCTTCATGCGGTTCCGATTATCATGGTCCGGAGAATCCCTGGATAAAACTCGGGCAGCTGCCGCAATTGCCGGCAGGTTGTCCGCCAGTCTGGCAGAGTGACCGCTGGCGGGATGCAAAATCAAGAATTTGAGTGCACTATTTTCCATTATTCTTCCGTTAACCACACCAGTTATTATATGAGCCAGTTCTTTCAGATACACCCTGTTAATCCGCAGGCACGCCTGATCCGTCAGGCAGTCGAGATCATTCGGGCTGACGGATTGATCGTCTATCCTACGGATTCCAGTTATGCGCTTGGTTGTCATGTGGGTGACAAGGCGGGTATGGAACGTATCCGCCGCATTCGCGACCTGGACAGCAAACATAATTTTACCCTGATGTGCCGTGATCTTTCCGAGATAGCTACCTATGCGAAAGTGGATAACAGCGGCTATCGCCTGCTGAAGTCACTGACGCCCGGTCCCTACACCTTTATCCTCAAGGCGACGCACGAAGTGCCGCGCCGACTGCAGAATCCGAAGCGCAAGACCATCGGCATACGTATTCCCGCGCACCCGATTGCCCAGGCACTGCTGGAGGATCTGGCTGAACCGCTGATGAGTTCCACGCTGATTTTGCCGGGACGGGAAGCTCCCGAGACAGATGCCAATGACATCAGGGACCGCCTTGAACGCGACGTTGACCTGATAATTGATGGCGATAATTGCGGGCTGGAACCGACCACGGTGATTGATCTGGTGGACGGTTCGATGGAGGTCGTGCGTAAAGGGCGCGGTGCTGATGAGGGGTTATTTTGATAATGCTGGCAGCCAGGGGGCTGTCCGCGAATAGCCTGACCGATTGCGGACAGGCCACTTGCCGAAGGTTATAATCCGCCGATGCCTGATCTCAGTCTCGTACAGAAAATCTCTATCTGGCTTGTGCCGGTGCTGCTGGGCATTACCGTGCACGAGGTGGCGCATGGCTGGGTTGCACGCAAGCTGGGGGACAATACGGCCTTCATGCTGGGGCGGTTGACACTCAATCCGTTGAAGCATGTTGACCCCATGGGCACCATCCTGATACCGGGTATGCTGTTGCTGCTGCAGACCGGTTTTATTTTCGGCTATGCCAAACCGGTACCGATTAACTGGAAAAACCTGCGCCAGCCAAAACGGGATATGGCGCTGGTCGCAGCCGCCGGACCGGTGGCGAATTTGCTCATGGCGATTGGCTGGGCACTGTTATTACGGCTGGGTGCTTCGCTGGGTGATACGGGTATGGCGCTGGTCTATATGGGCGTGGCGGGTATCTCCATCAATGCCATATTAATGGTTCTGAATCTGCTGCCACTGCCACCGCTGGATGGCGGCAGGGTATTGACCGGCTTGTTACCCGGACCCTGGGCCTACCGGTTCAGCCGCATCGAGCCGTATGGTTTCTTTATTCTCATTGGCCTGCTGGTTACCGGTGTGCTGGGTATCATCCTGTGGCCGTTGATCAGTCTTTTTATGTCGATGATGGTGCCGGTGTCGGGATTGTCGGCGCAAAAGTTCCAGCTGCTGTTGCTGGTGCTCATGGGTAATTAGGAGACTATTTTGGGTGGCTTGAATGTGAAAGGCAGGGTGCTTTCCGGTATGCGGCCAACGGGCAGCTTGCACCTTGGGCACTACCACGGTGTGCTCAAGAACTGGGTTAGTTTGCAGCAGGAGTTTGACTGCTTTTTCTTCGTGGCCGACTGGCATGCGTTGACGACACATTATGAAGATCCACAGATTATCGCCAGCAGTGTCTGGGAGATGGTGATCGACTGGCTGGCAGCCGGTGTCAATCCCGGAGCGGCGCGACTGTTTATTCAGTCACATGTACCGGAACATGCGGAATTGCATTTGCTGCTGTCCATGATGACCCCGCTGGGCTGGCTGGAACGGGTACCGAGTTACAAGGACCAGCAGGAAAAGTTACGTGAACGCGACCTGGCCACCTATGGTTTTCTCGGCTACCCCCTGCTGCAAAGTGCCGACATCCTGATCTATGGTGCTGACAAGGTGCCGGTGGGTGAGGACCAGGTGGCGCATGTCGAGCTGACGCGGGAAGTGGCGCGCCGTTTCAATCACCTCTATGGGCGTGAGCCCGGCTATGAAGGCGCGGCGGAAGCGGCAATCAGGAAGATGGGTAAAAAGAATGCCCGTTTGTACCGGGACCTGCTGAAGCGCTACCAGGAGCGGGGTGATCATGAAGCGCTGGCCGTCGCCCGGGCCCTGCTGGCAGAACAGCAGAACCTGGCGATGGCCGATCGCGAGCGCTTGCTGGGATTCCTGGAAGGTGGCGGCCGCATGATTCTCACCGAGCCGGAAGCGCTGCTGACACAGGCCTCCAGAATGCCGGGGCTGGACGGGCAAAAGATGTCCAAGTCCTATGGCAACACGATTACCTTGCGCGAGCCCCCGGAAAATGTGCGTGACAAGTTGCGCACCATGCCGACTGATCCGGCCCGGGTGCGCCGTACCGACCCCGGAAATCCCGATGTCTGTCCTGTGTGGCAATTGCATGGCATCTATTCCAGTGATGAAGTAAAGGGCTGGGTGCGCGAGGGATGTTCCACGGCAGGTATTGGTTGTCTCGATTGCAAACAGCCGATTATCGACAGTGTGCTCGCTGAGCTGCTGCCAATACAGGAGCGTGCCAGCGAGTTCGAACAGGACCCCCGCAAGGTGCGGACGATAATCAATGAAGGCTCGGAAGCCGCCCGCGACGTGGCGCGTGAAACGCTGGTTGAAGTACGCCAGGCCATGGGGCTGGGCTACACCTGAAGGGTGTTGATCTGACGGTCAAAAAAGGCGACACGGTACTGAAAATAGGGTAGTATCTGCCGGACGATCAGGATCGTCCCTCGGATACGACGAAGGTCACTACGTACCAGGGTTTTATATGAACGAAAACCAGAGCCGCGAAGTCTCGTCGGACGTCCACCCCCAGGAAGAATTGCCCCTCGCTGTTGTTCAGGGCAAGAACCTCTTGTCGCTACCCCATGATCTCTACATACCACCGGAAGCACTGCAGGTCTTTCTGGAGGCCTTCGAGGGGCCGCTGGACCTGTTGCTCTACCTGATTCGCAAGGACAATATCGACATAGCCGATATTCGTGTTGCCGAGATAACACGCCAGTACGTTGAATATATTGAGCTTATGCAGGAAATGCAGCTGGAGCTGGCAGGCGAGTACCTGGTGATGTCGGCGATGCTGGCAGAAATCAAATCCCGCATCCTGCTGCCAAAACCCCCGGGGATTGCCGAGGATGAAGAGGACCCGCGTGCGGAACTGATTCGCCGTCTGCAGGAGTATGAGCGTTACAAGCAGGCAGCAGAAGATATTGATGCATTGCCGAGACTGGGACGCGATGTCTTTCAGGCGTTAGCAGAACCGGTCGAACAGAAAGTCATCACGCTGCCTCCGGAAGTCGAACTGCAGGACCTTATTGGTGCTTTTCAGGATGTCATGAAGCGTGCGTCCATGTATGCACATCACCATGTGCAGCTGGAGTCCCTGTCGGTCAGGGAACGCATGTCCAGCGTCTTGAGCAAGGTCAACTCGACACACTTCACCAGTTTTAAGGATCTGTTTACGGTGGAAGAGGGTCGTATGGGGGTGGTGGTTTCTTTTCTTGCCATACTGGAGCTGGTTAAGGAATCGCTCATTGTGTTGACACAGGCAGAACCCTTCGCGCCCATTCACGTGAAGGCTGCCAAGCGTGCTGAAGAAGATGTCGAAGAAGTTACCACCGAGCAGGCGACTGCCTGAGTAGAGTACCAATGGAAATCGAACAGCTGAAACATATTATCGAAGCCATTCTGCTGGGTGCGGGTCGTCCGCTGACCACTGACCAGTTGCTGACCATGTTTGATGAACATGAAAAACCCGATCGCAGTGTAATCAGGGAGGCGATCGGTCTGCTGCAGGAGGAGTATGAGACACGCGGTCTTGCACTGGTACAGGTCGGCAGTGGCTACCGTATCCAGATCAGGGAAGCCATGCGGCCCTGGGTGACGCGTTTGTGGGAAGAGAAACCGGCCCGTTATTCACGTGCCCTGCTGGAAACCCTGTCACTCATTGCCTACCGGCAGCCGATTACCCGTGGCGAGATTGAAGAGGTCCGCGGTGTCAGTGTCAGCACCACGATTATGAAGACTCTGCAGGAACGTGAGTGGGTGCACATCGTCGGGCATCGTGAAGTGCCGGGTCGTCCGGCCATGTATGGCACCACGAAAAAATTCCTGGATTATTTCAGCCTGCAAAGCCTCAGTGATTTGCCGTCACTGGCCGAATTGCGCGATCTGAGCGCCATTGGCAGGGACCTGGAGCTGGATTTGTCAGATATTCCTGAAATGCAACTGGCATCCGATACTGATAATGAAGTGGCCGAGTGTGCAGAAACGGCCGATGTTGCGACTGAAGCTGTGCCGCTGGCTGCTGAAGTGGTCGATGACGATAATATTGCGACCATTCATTAAAGTTTCCATTTTTCTTTATCCTGGTATTTTCCTGATTCATGGCTGAACGCTTGCAGAAGGTTCTGGCGCGTGCCGGGTTTGGTTCCCGGCGGCAGATAGAGGCCTGGATTAGTGAGGGCAAGATTACCGTGAATGGCGAGCTTGCCCGGCTGGGTGTCAGCGTATCAGATACGGACCTGGTAAAAATCGAAGGCCGCTCGGTCTCGATGGCCGTGGACCCGGCGCGTACAGCCCGTACCCTGATCTATCACAAACCTGCCGGAGAACTGACTACCCGCAAGGATGAGGCGGGACGTCCAACCGTGTTTGATAATTTGCCGCGGATCAGGAAAGGGCGCTGGATTACGGTTGGCCGCCTGGATTTCAATACGTCGGGATTGTTACTGGTCACGACCGATGGCGAGCTGGCGCATCGTCTGATGCACCCGTCCTGGGAAATCGAACGGGAGTATGCGGTACGCATCCTGGGCAAGGTGGATGAGGAGAGTTTGCAGCGCCTGCAAGCGGGCGTCATGCTGGAAGATGGCATGGCCGCATTTTCCTCCATTGAGGAGGCCGGCGGGGCAGGGGCCAATCACTGGTATCACGTCATTGTCAGGGAAGGGAAAAACCGTGAAGTGCGGCGTTTATGGGAATCCCAGGGGCTGCAGGTCAGCCGCCTGATCCGAATTCGCTACGGGCCGATCGATTTGCCGCGGAGTGTTCGTGCCGGACATTTTCAGGATCTGCAACAGGATGAGGTCAAGGCCCTGTATGCAACCGTCAAACTGGATGCGCCCGAGCCGCATGTGATGCCACGGCCCGGTAAAAAACGTCGTCGTTCAAAATAGGTTCTTTTCTTGACGGTGAAGCCGGACCGCAAACCATTGCTGGCGGTGTTCAGGGCGCTCTTCACTGCCTATGGTCCGCAACACTGGTGGCCCGGCGATACTCCCTTTGAAATCATGGTCGGTGCGGTGCTGACGCAGAACACGGCCTGGACCAATGTCGAGAGGGCGATTGCCAACCTGGTTCGGCATGACAAGCTGTCAGCGGCCAGTATTGTTTCGACACGCAAGGATCATCTTGCGAACTGGCTACGGCCTTCCGGGTACTTCAATGTAAAGACAGCGCGACTGAAAAACTTCTGTCGCTGGTATCTTGAGGCGGGTGGCTTCACTGCCCTGTCACAGCTTGAAACGGATGCGCTGCGTACTGCCCTGTTGTCGGTCAACGGGGTTGGTCCCGAGACGGCTGATGACATATTGCTGTATGCCTTTGACCGACCTGTATTTGTCATCGATGCCTACACGCGCCGCCTGTTTTGCCGGCTGGGGTTCATTGCCGGGAATGAGGCGTACGATGACATAAGACTGGCGGTCGAAGATGAGCTCGGTCCGGAGGTCAAACTGTTCAATGAATTCCATGCGCTCATCGTGAATCACGCCAAGACGGTCTGCCGGGTGCGCCCCCGGTGTGGCGATTGTTTGCTGCTTCCAGATTGCCCGGCGGGCGGGGGCTGGCAGGGATAATCTGCCGCGGGAGTCGCCTGAAAAACTATTCTGCTGCCGGGGAAGAGGCTGGTGACGCTTTAATTCCTTGTTTTTAAATGTTTATCTCTCTGTGGTTCGGGGGCGTGGGGTGCAGCCTGAAGTGAGATATGCATTATTCAGGGTGCCATTTTAGTACCCCGGGTATAGTATCTGTGGATAGCGAACATAAAGAGAATACGACGGTCGGTGCCAGGTGTGCCGGGTGTTTATAACAACAAATATAATCACGGGTGCGAATCCAGGCTAATTAAATGCGAAAACCTGTAACAATAATCGCGGAGCCGGCGGGCTTCGTACGGTCTTTCAGTGTCACACTTGTGCTGCTGTTGTTCAGCCATTGGCTGCATGCAGCACCCCCCGCAGGATTACCCCGCGTTATCCCTTCAAGTTACATCGTTGTATTCCATGATGATGTGGACACGGATGTGGCGGCCAATGAGCTTAAGGGCCGGTTCAATTTATCCGTGAGTTTTCGCTATCGCCATGCCTTGCGTGGCATGGCCGTGAAGATGCCGGAACAGCTTCTGGCCAAACTCGCGGCGGATCCCCGGGTTGCCTATATAGAACCGGATGTCATCGTCAGCATTAGTGCGCAAACCTTGCCAACGGGTGTTGATCGAATTAATGCTGACCTCGACCCGACAGCCAGTATCGATAACGTGGATGATCGTGTGGATGCCGATATTGCCATCCTGGATACCGGTATCGATCTCGATCACCCGGACCTGAATGTTTTCCAGGTTGCCTATTGCCAAGCTGCCAACCCTGCTGGTACACGCTTTGAGTGTGTGGAAGGTGATGCAAGGGCCGAGGACGGCAATAGTCATGGCACACACGTTTCAGGGACAGCAGCAGCGCTGGATAATAATTCCGGTGTAGTGGGTGTGGCACCTGGCGCCCGGTTATGGGCGGTCAAGGTGTTGGACGATAATGGTGAGGGACCTAGTTCCGTGGTTATCGCTGGTGTTGACTATGTGGCACAGCATGCTAATGAAATTGAAGTGGCCAACATGAGTTTGACAGGAGAAGGGGAAGTTACGTCACTGGATACAGCAATCAATAATGCCGTAAATGCAGGCGTTGTTTTTACCCTTGCGGCGGGCAATAAAAGCAAGGATGTTTCACTGTTTTTCCCGGCAGGCAACCCGAGCGCGATCACTGTCTCGGCACTGGAAGACTATGACGGCAAGCCCGGCGGGCTCTCGGGTAATGCACAGGATGATACCTTCGCCGGTTTCAGTAACTTTGGGGCGGGTGTCGACATCATGGCGCCGGGGAGAAATATTCGCTCTACGAAACCGGGTGGAGGCCTCAGTAATAAAAGTGGCACCAGCATGGCAGCCCCCCACGTTGCCGGAGCCGCCGCACTTTATCTAAGCCAGCATCCCGGGGCCAGTCCGGCGGCTGTCAAGGCAGCCTTGCTGGCTGCCGGTGACCCGGCACCCTGCGCGAACAGTGCCGACGGAACCTGCGCCGATGACGGCGATGACATCCAGGAACCCCTGTTGCTACTTGCCTATGATGATACGGATGATGATGGTATCCCGGACAACGTTGATACGGATGATGATGACGATGGGCTGCTGGATGTTGACGAACTGACAGCCGGGACCAATCCGTATCTGGCCGATACCGATGGTGATGGTTTCGATGATGGTATGGAAATGACCTATGGCAGTGATCCGTTGCTGAATACTGCTACGCCAGCCGACAATTACGTCAATAATGGTGATATCAACGCTGATGGTTCGATAGATGTGGTGGACGTGCTGCTGGCTACTCGCATGGTGCTGGGTGAGTTGATGCCCACAGACGAACAGTGGTGGATACGCGCGGATATGGTGCCGGACGGCCAGGTCAATAGCGGAGATCTTTTCAGGATTCAGCAGTTGGCACTGGGTCTGTAAGTGGCCAGTAATTGTATCGGTGATGTTTTGCAGGGGGCGGGTTTGCTCTCAATTTCATGAGACAACAGGGTTTTCGGGTATATAATCAGGCCTATGCGCAGATATTTGCACACTTCGCTGGCAACACGCATGCTGGCCGCTGTCATGGTGATATTTATGTCATCGGCCATGGCTGAGGAAAAACCGCCTGCTGCACTGGATTCCGGGCTGGTCAATCCCGGTTATGTCGAAAAACCGGACTGGTTTGCCAGTTCTTTTCTTGATATCCGCGAGGACCTTGCAGAGGCCGCACGTGCCGGCAAGCGTGTGTTGCTGTACTTCTACCAGGATGGCTGTCCTTACTGCAAGAAGCTGCTGGATACCAATTTCGCACTGCAGGAAACCGAGGCCAAAACACGCAAGCACTATGATGTGGTTGCCATCAATATGTGGGGGGACCGGGAAGTCACCGGTTTTGATGGCGAGGAGACCAGCGAAAAGGAATTTGCGAAGTCGCTACGCGTCATGTTTACGCCAACGCTGCTGTTCCTCAATGAGCAGGGAAAGGTCACGCTCAGGGTCAACGGTTATTACGCGCCGCACAAGTTCAATGCGGCGCTGGATTACGGTATCAGCCATAACGGCAGTGCCCCGACGTTCAGGGAATACCTTGCGGCGGCCTCACCCGCAGCAGCCAGTGGTATCCTGCATCATGATCCCGCTTACCTTGCAGCGGATAGCGCACTTGATGCACGGGGCGGCAAGCCGCTGCTGGTGCTGTTTGAACAAAAGGACTGTGCACCCTGTGACGAGTTGCATCTGGATATCCTGAGGCGGCCGGGGAGCAGGGAGCAACAGGAGCGGTTTGATGTCATCCTGCTGGACATGTGGTCGCAGGATCCGGTCAAGCGGCCGGACGGAAAGACGAGCAGTGTTGCGCAATGGGCCCGGGAGTTGAATGTGCAGTATGCCCCGTCGCTGGTCTTCTTTGACGCGCAGGGGGCGGAAGTCTTCAGGACGGAGGCGTACCTGAAATCGTTTCATATCCAGTCATCCATGGACTATGTGGCGTCAGGTGCCTACCTGAAGCAACCCAGCTTCCAGCGTTTTATTGCCGCACGTGCCGATGCCCTGGAGGCGCAGGGCGTGCATGTGGACATCATGGACTGAGCGCCGGCGTCACACCACGTTACAGCATTTCATCCAGGGTAAACTGCTGCCCGGTTATTCCCCGGCTTTCGGGGCCTGCAAGGTACAGGAAGGGCCGTGTGACCTCCACGGGAGTCCTGAGTGTGCTGCTGTCTTCCGCCGGGTAGGCGATGCGGCGCAGGGCGGTATGGACTGGCCCCGGATCGATGCTGTTGACCCGTATCGGGGTATTCGATTCGAGTTCTTGCGCAAGTGTTTGCATGAAGATTTCCATGCCGGCCTTGGCAACACCGTAGGCACCCCAGTAGGCCTTGCCTTTGCGTCCTGCCGTATCGGAAGTAAAGACGATGGTGGCATCCTTGCTGGCATTTAATAATCCCAGGCAGGCGATGGTCAGCAGGTACGGGGCATTGAGGTTGGACTGCAGGGTCTGAAACCAGAGTTCATTGTCGAAATTGGCAAAGGGTACCAGTGCGCCCAGCTGGGCCGCATTGTGTACCAGTCCGTCGAGGTGTCCGAACTCGTCCGCCAGTGTTGCCGCCAGTCGGGCATAATCGTCCGGCTCCGCCCCTTGCAGATCCAGCGGGTAGATGGCCGGTTCCGGATGACCTGCAGCGACGATCTCATCGTAGGTCTGTTCCAGTCCCGGCACATCGCGGTCCAGCAGGATGGTGGTTGCACCGTGTGCTGCCATGGCTTTCACCACGGCCTGTCCAATGCCGTTGGCGGCGCCGGTAACCAGAATGACCCGGTCCTGTAACAGGTTGGCAGGTGCAGTCCGGCTGTTGAGTGATGCTGGCATGTTATTCATGGGGGCGGATTATACCGGGGTTTACACCTGGCAGGTTGAATTCATGGCGGGCTGGAGCTGTAGCTGTCGATGCTATTCCGCTACCTCCTGAGCATCACTGCGTGTGCCATTCTGCACGCTGGCAGGCCTGACAGTGTGCTTCACCGGTGTTAACCCCGGTGGTTCCTTCATAGCCGTAACGCCGAGTTCCGTAAATTTTCTTGCGCCAGGCAGAATGCGTGAATCATAGGAACCAATGGCCTTGTTAAAGGCGTCAACGCTGTTGTCGAGGCTGCGACCCAGTCTCGACAGGTGCTTTGCAAAGGTAGCCAGGCGTCCGTACAGGTCCTGCCCGACCTCGCGAATCACTTCTGCGTTTTCTGCCAGGGTCTCCTGCCGCCAGCCATAGGCGACGGCGCGTAGCAGGGCGACGAAACTGGTTGGTGTGGCGAGGATGACGTTTTGTGACAGGGCATCTTCAATCAAGGTATGGTCGAGGTCCAGTGCCGCGCTGAGAAACTGGTCACCGGGGATGAACAGGACGACAAAATCGGGGCTGTGCCGGAACTGCTGCCAGTAGGCCTTGCCGGAAAGCTCCCTGATACGGGCGCGCACATTGCGTGCATGCTGTTCGAGGTGCTGTTTGCGCTTGCCGTCGTCGACACACTCCACGGCCGTAAGGTAGGCATCCAGCGGCGTTTTTGCATCGACGATTATCGCGCGCTTGCCCGGCATGCGTACCACCATATCGGGGCGCTGTTGTCCGTGGTCCGTCTGTACGGATTCCTGTTCCATGAAGTCACAGTGTTCGACCATGCCGGCGAGCTCGGCAAGTCGCTTCAGGGTTAGCTCACCCCATTGCCCGCGTACTTCCGGTCTGCGCAGGGCCTGTACAAGGTTGCGCGTCTCGGTCTGCAGCAGGCGGTGTGACTCGGCCATGGTCTCAAGATGCTTCGACAATGCCCCGTGCGCATGCTGGCGGTCATGCTCCATGCGCTGTACCTGCTTCTCCGTTTTCTCAAGTGCCTCGCGAATCGGCTTGACCAGGTTCTCCACTGCCTGCTCGCGCTTTTCGAGTTCGCCTTCGGCCTTGATGTGAAACTGTCCGAGGCTCTCTCTGGCGAGCCGGAGGAATTGTTCATTATTGTTATTGAGCGCCCTGGTCGCCATGACATCGAAGGTGCGCCTCAGTTGCAGGCTTAACTGATCGAATGCGGCCTGTTTCTCTGCTGCACGCAGGTGCTCGTGGTCCAGTTCGGATTCAAGCTGGATGCAGCGATTGCGCAGGCGGTCGAATTTTCCGATCAGCAGGAGGTAGGTTGCCAGTGCGCCTGTAATTACCGCGAGCAGCAGTGCCGGGATTAAGAGGATAAACATGTCAGCAGGCATGCGCAGGATCACCGGATGCTATGGCCATGTATTTATCTGCCGTCCAGCCAGGCAAGCAGTTCATGCGGGTGTGCAATCATGCTGCTTGCGTTCCAGGTATGCGGTTCGTCTGCTTCCTGTAGGTAGCCAAACAGCGCCACGAGTGTCTGCATGCCGGCATTGTTGCCGGCCTCTATATCACGCTGTGCATCGCCTATATATATACATTGATCTGGCCGGCTGTTGGCGAGCTTGCTGGCATGCAGCATGGGGGCCGGGTGGGGTTTGCGCTCGTTCAGGGTGTCGCCGCTGACAACGCAGGCGGCGCGATCGAAAAGATCCAGGTCTTGCAGCAGCGGTTCAGTCAGCCAGCCCGGTTTGTTCGTCACAATGCCCCAGTTAAGGCCGCGTTGCTCGATAGTGTTCAGCAGTTCGCCGATGCCCGGGAAGGGTTGCGTGCGCCGCGATATGCTGCCGCGGTAGGCTTCCAGCAGGCGTTGCCGCAGGGGTTCGAATGCCGGGTCGGTTCTGTCCAGCTTGAAGCCCAGTTCGATCAGTGCAATACCGCCATGGGATACCGCCGGGCGTATGTCCGCAAGGGGCAGTGGGCTGTGCTGATTTTCGACAAGCACGGTATTCAGTGCATCAGCCAGGTCAGGTGCGGTGTCAAGCAGGGTACCGTCAAGATCAAACAGGATGGTGCGTATTTCGGTATCCGGCATTACGCTGGTCGGTCAGGCCTTGCGAAAGCAGGCCAGGTAGTTGACTGAAACATCCGTACCCAGTTTGTATTCCTGTGTCAGCGGGTTGTAACTCATGCCGGTAAGGTCTGTCAGTTGCAGTCCGCACGCACGTGCCCACTTCTCCATTTCGGACGGGCGAATGAATTTGCTGTAGTCATGCGTGCCTGCGGGCAGCAGACGCAGCAGGTATTCGGCGCCGATAACGGCAAACAGGTACGCCTTTGGATTCCGGTTGATGGTGGACAGGAAGATATAGCCGTCATCCTTGATGAGCTGTGCGCAGGCAGTGATGACACCGGCCGGGTCGGGTACGTGTTCCAGCATTTCCAGGCAGGTCACCGTATCGAAAGTGCCGCTCTGTTCAGCTGCCATTTGTTCGGGGGTCGCTTGTCGATAGTCAATTTCAAGTCCCGACTCGTGCTGATGCAGGCGGGCTACCGTTAGCGGGGCCTGGCCCATGTCAATGCCGGTGACGGTAGCGCCACGTTTGGCCATCCCCTCGGTCAGCAGGCCACCGCCGCAGCCGATATCGATGATGCGCCTGCCTGTCAGCGGGGCCAGTTTGTCGATATAGTCAAGACGCAGCGGGTTGATATCGTGCAGCGGTTTGAATTCGCTGTGCGGGTCCCACCAGCGGCTGGCCAGTTTCTCGAACTTTTCTATTTCCTCGGCATCGACGTTGTGTGTAACTGTATTCATTGGATGTATGTTACCTGTTATGTACCTATGCGGATCTGCCACTCGCGGGCCCGTTCGATAATGTCGTTTACGTCCAGCGTGGTCAGGCGGCGTTCCTTGAGCAGGTGTTGACCGGCTACCCAGACATCCGTTACCTGTTCACGACCGCAAGCGTACACCAGTTGGGAAACCGGGTCATATAGCGGTTGTGTCTCGATGGTGTCGAGGCAGACAGCGGTTATATCGGCCCACTTTCCTTTTTCCAGGGAGCCGGTGTGTTCGCTGATACCCAGTGCCCTGGCCCCGTTAATGGTTGCCATGCGCAGGACCTCATGTGCGGGCAGGGCGCTGGCATCGTTGCTGACAGCCTTCCCCAGTAATGCCGCGGTGCGCATTTCACCCAGCATGTCGAGGTCATTGTTGCTGGCGGCGCCGTCGGTTCCAAGGGCAACATTGATGCCGGCTGTGGTCAGGGTCTGCGTCGGACAAAAGCCACTGGCAAGTTTCAGGTTGGATTCGGGGCAGTGCACAATGTGTCCGCCGCTGGTGGCATAGGCGCTGATTTCTGCGGTGCTCAGCTGTGTCATGTGTACGGCAAGCAATGCGGGGGAGGCCAGACCGAGTTCATGCAGCCGTTCCAGTGGCCGCTTGCCGGTCAATGCCACTGCCTTGTCCACTTCATCTGTCGTTTCGTGGACATGCATGTGAATGCCGATTTCCAGCTCGTCTGCGAGCACGCGGATATGTTCCAGTGGTTTGTCAGAGACGGTATAGGGTGCGTGTGGTGCAAACAGGGTGGTGACTAGCGGGTCGCCGCGGTACTTGTCGTGTACAGCAAGTCCCTTTGAAATGTATTCATCGGCGTCGTGTGCCCACACGGTCGGGAAGTCAATGACGATCAGGCCGATACTGGCGCGCATGCCGCAGTGTGCAGCAGCGCGCGCGCTAATATCGGGAAAGAAGTACATGTCGTTGAAGCAGGTGGTGCCGGAGCGGAGCATTTCCGCCATCGCCAGTTGGGTACCGTCGTGCACAAACTCTTCATTTACCCAGCGTGATTCTGCCGGCCAGATGTGTTCGTTCAGCCATTCGTGCAGTGGCAGGTCATCTGCGAGGCCGCGTAACAGGGACATGGCGGCATGGGTGTGGGCATTGATCAGTCCTGGGATCAGCAGATGGCGGTCAAGCGTGTGTTCGATAGCCGCTGTGTAGGTGTCGTGGGCCTGTTCAGTTGGCAGGATGTCCAGAATGCGTCCTTCCCGAATAGCCAGGCTATGGTGCTCGTGAAGGGTTGCCGCCGGTTCAACCGGTGCCAGCCAGCGGCAATGTATGAGTGTGTCGACTGTCGTCATGGTATGGCCCTGCATGGGGTGCTGGCAGCGAGTATAGCGGAGGCCTGAACAGGGCGGGTAGTTCCCGGTCAGCGGCGGGCAGCCGGGATGCAGGCAATAAAAAACCCGCCGCCTGCAAACAGGTGGCGGGTTCCGGGTGGTGCAGACCTGAGTCTTATTCCATCGGTGTGGCTACGCCGACGTGGACATCAACACGACGGTTCAATGCGCGACCTTCACGCGTGGCGTTGCTGGCAACCGGGTTTAATTCACCCTGGCCACTGACATCGATAATACTCGGGTCTACACCTTCACTGATTAAGTAGTCGGCGACTGATCTTGCGCGACGTTCGGACAATGCCTGGTTGTATTCTTCCGTGCCATCGCTGTCTGTGTGGCCAATGACATCAATATCAACGACCCGTGCACCCTTGGCCTTGATGGAGTCACCCAGTTCCTGCAGGGCTGCCTTGCCTTCAGGCTTGAGTGCCGACTTGTCATGGTCAAACAGTGCCTCGGCAGACACTGTCATCTTCTCATAGACAGGTGCGGGTGGGGGGACGACCATTTTGGCGACCGGTGGTGGTTCGGCGCCGCAATCAATCGTCATATCCTCGGCTTTCCAGGAGCTGGTGCGTACGCAATCGCCGCTGCTGTCGGTAACATAGTGATGCTTGGAGTCGCCTAGATAACTCTCGTTGACAATACCTGCTTCATGCGCGAGTACAGTGTTAGCGAACAGCAAGCCTACAGCTATTGAGGAAGCAAGCCCCCCGATTCGATAAACATTCTTCATTATGGCCACTCCTGTGAATCTAGATTTAAGTTAAAAAAGATACTGCACGTTCTGCGGGTGTATTCTAGACGCATATAGATGTTGAGGCTAGCCCTAAAAAAGAATTTTTCAGGCGGAATCAGTAAAATACCACAGCAATCGATTGTTCATTATCTATTCTGCACGTTGACGGAAGCCTCATGACAGAAAATACACCGGCCTTTGAGGCCATTGAATGGACCTCTGCAGGGTTGCGGCTGCTCGACCAGCGGCGGCTGCCGGGTGAGGAAATTTACCTGGAAGTCGGGGATGCGGCTGCCGTGGCAGCTGCCATCAGCGACATGGTGGTACGGGGGGCGCCGGCAATCGGGATTACTGCTGCCTATGGTGTCGTCCTGTCGGTGCAGCAACACAGCGGCCATTCGCCGGCCAACTGGCGCAGTCGGGTGGAGCAGGATATCCGTTTGCTGGCGGCCGCGCGGCCCACGGCGGTTAATCTGGTCTGGGCGCTTGAACGGATGCAAAGGTGTCTGTCGGTTGCCGGCGCCGAGCCAGTCAAGGAACTGCTGGACGAGGCCAGGCGGATTCACAGGGAAGATATCTCAGCCAACAAGCGTATGGGGGCGCATGGCGAAGGCCTTATAAACAAGGGAGATTCGGTGCTTACCTACTGTAATACCGGGTCACTGGCCACGGGTGGTTACGGGACTGCGCTGGGTGTGATCAGGAGTGCCTGGGAGGCCGGTAAGCTGGAAAAGGTCTTTGCCTGTGAAACGCGCCCCTGGTTACAGGGTGCACGGCTGACGGCCTGGGAACTGGTGCGTGACGAGATTCCTGTCACCCTGATTACCGATAACTCGGCCGCGTTTCTGATGCAGGGCAAGCAGGTTCAATGGGTGCTTACCGGGGCAGACCGGGTGGCCGCAAACGGGGATGTAATCAACAAGATAGGCACCTATCAGCTGGCAGTGGCCTGTCGTTACCATGGCGTGAAGATGATGGTCGTGGCACCCCTGTCAACGCTCGATATGGGCATGCCCAGCGGTCAGCAGGTCATCATTGAAGAGCGTCCGGATACCGAGGTGCTCAGTCTGGCCGGTCACAGGGTAGCCGCAGCCGGCGCTGCGGCCTGGAATCCGGCCTTTGATGTAACGCCTGCCGCCCTGGTTGACTATCTGGTTACGGAAGAAGGTGTGATTGCAGCCCCTGACCGGGAAAGACTGGCTGGATTTGTTGCTGCACTGTAGCCTTGCGGGCCAACCCCCCGGGTATTTTGCTCAATGTCTCGACAGGCTGCCTGAGTGGCGCAATAAAGCGATGTTTTTCAGGTGTAGTGGGGGAGTCGGCTGTGCTAAAATGGTCGGTCTTTATTGCTGTCGCTGCCGTCAGGCGCGGTTAGCAGCCTGAAACCACCTGAACAGGAAGTACAGAACCCTTCCAGATGACCGATTTCGCGAAAGAAGTTCTACCTGTCAATCTCGAAGACGAGATGAAGCAGTCCTACCTCGATTACGCCATGAGTGTAATCGTGGGGCGTGCCCTGCCTGATGTGCGCGATGGCCTGAAGCCGGTGCATCGGCGTGCGCTCTTTGCCATGAGCGAGCTGGGCAATGACTGGAACAAGGCCTACAAGAAGTCTGCGCGTATCGTTGGTGATGTGATTGGTAAGTATCATCCGCACGGTGATACCGCTGTCTACGACACCATCGTCCGTATGGCACAGCCGTTTTCACTGCGCTACATGCTGGTCGACGGTCAGGGTAACTTTGGGTCCGTGGACGGCGATTCACCGGCAGCCATGCGTTACACCGAAGTGCGCATGTCCAGGATCGCTCATGAACTGATCGCGGATATTGAAAAAGAAACCGTCGACTACGTTGCCAACTATGATGAAACCGAACACGAGCCGTCGGTGTTTCCGACACGTGTTCCCAACCTGCTGGTCAATGGCTCAGCCGGTATCGCCGTCGGTATGGCGACCAATATCCCTCCGCATAATCTGACTGAAATCACTAATGCCTGCCTGGCCCTGATTGATAACCCGGATATCGATATCGCCGGGCTGATGGAATATGTGCCGGGTCCGGATTTTCCTACGGCAGGGATCATCAATGGCGTGCGCGGGATTCATGAAGCCTATCGTACCGGGCGTGGCCGGATTCATATTCGCGCGCGCAGTCATGTAGAAGAGAATGACAAGGGGCGGCAAAAACTGGTTTTTACCGAGCTGCCCTACCAGGTCAACAAGGCCCGCCTGCTGGAGAAGATTGCCGAACTGGTCAAGGACGGGAAGATTGAAGGCATCTCCGGGCTGCGCGATGAATCGGATAAAGACGGCATGCGTATGGTGGTGGATCTCAAGCGTGGTGAGGTCTCTGAAGTCGTGCTGAATAATCTTTACCAGCATACCCAGCTGCAGAACGTATTTGGTATCAACATGGTCGCGCTGGTTGACGGGCGGCCACAGTTGTTGAACCTGAAGCAGTGCCTGGAAGCATTTATCCGCCATCGCCGGGATGTGGTCACCCGGCGTACGGTGTTTGATCTGCGCAAGGCGCGCCAGCGTGCGCACATTTTGGAAGGCCTGTCTGTTGCGTTGTCGAATATTGATGAAGTCATCAGGATTATCAAGGCTTCTTCCGACCGGGCTGTTGCCAAACAGGCCCTGATGGCGCGTAGCTGGGAACCGGGCGAAGTGCTCGGGATGCTGGAGCGTAGTGGTGCGGATGCATCACGGCCTGAAGATCTGGAGGCAGGGTTTGGTCTGATCGACGATGGCTACCGTCTGTCAGAGCAGCAAACACAGGCTATTCTTGATCTGCGCCTGCACCAGTTGACAGGTCTTGAGCAAGGCAAGATTGTCAGTGAATACAAGGAGCTACTTGACCTGATCGAGGCGTTGCTGGCAATCCTGCGTGACCCGGAACGACTCATGCAGGTGATACGGGAAGAACTGGAAGAACTGCGTGACCAGTTCGGGGATGAGCGCCGTACGGAAATCCTTACAGATCACCTTGACCTTACCCTGGAAGACCTGATCACCGAAGAAGATGTAGTGGTGACACTCTCGCATGCCGGGTATGCAAAGTCCCAGCCGCTGACAGATTACCGCGCCCAGCGGCGTGGCGGGCGTGGCAAAAGTGCTACCAATGTCAGGGAAGAGGACTTTATCGACAAGCTCTTTATCGCCAGTACACATGACACGATTCTGTGTTTCTCCAGTCATGGCAAGGTCTACTGGTTGAAGGTGTATGAACTGCCGCAGGCCAGCCGTGCATCCCGCGGCAAGCCGATCGTCAATCTGTTGCCGCTGGATGCGGACGAACGCATTAATGCCATCCTGCCGGTGCGTGAATTTACAGAGGATCACAATGTCTTCATGGCCACCGCGCTCGGTACCGTGAAAAAGACACCGTTGACCGGTTTCGCGCGCCAGCGTGCCAATGGCATTATCGCTATTGATCTGCGTGAAAGTGATTATCTGATTGATGTTGCCATCACGGATGGTTCTAAAGACATCATGCTGTTCAGCGATGCCGGGAAGGTTATTCGCTTCAGGGAAAGTGATGTGCGTGCCATGGGGCGTACGGCCTGTGGTGTACGCGGTATTAAATTACCACCAGGCAAGCGTGTGATATCGCTGATAATCGCGAGTGACAGTCCGGTGCTGACGGCAACCGAGAATGGTTACGGCAAGCGCACTGCGGCGGAGGATTATCCTGTTTACGGGCGCGGTGGCCAGGGTGTCATTGCTATCCAGGTAACCGACAGGAATGGCCCGGTGGTGGGTGCCGTGACAGCCGATGATAACGACCAGGTGATGCTGATCAGTGGTGGCGGCACACTGGTACGTACCCGTGTCAACGAGATTTCCATTATGAGCAGGAATACGCAGGGCGTGCGCCTGATCAAGCTGACTAATGGTGAAAACCTGGTTGGTATAGAAAGAATTGTAGAGGATAAAGGTGATGAAGAAACTGAAGAACCGGCCAGTAACCCTGCGTCGCAAGGTGAAGCTGACCAGGAATAGGTTGTTATATGTCTACTGTCTATAATTTCAGTGCAGGACCCGCAGTGTTGCCCCGGCCCGTGCTGGAACAGGCGCGCGAGGAACTGCTGGACTGGCACGGTAGCGGTATGTCGGTGATGGAGATGAGTCACCGGGGCAAGGAGTTCCTTTCTATTGCAGAGCAGGCAGAGGCCGATCTGCGCGAATTGCTGGCGATACCGGACAATTACCGCGTGTTGTTTTTGCAGGGGGGCGCGACCAGTCAGTTTGCGATGGTGCCGCTGAACCTGTTACGTGGCAAGCAGCAGGCCGATTATATTAATACCGGTGCCTGGTCAAAAAAGGCCATTGCCGAGGCCGGGCGCTATTGTGAAGTAAATGTCGCGGCTTCTGCCGAGGACAGCCGTTTCACCACCATCCCTGCTTTTGAATCATGGCAGTTAAACCCGGATGCAGCCTATGTGCATTACACCCCGAATGAAACTATCGGCGGGGTCGAGTTTCACCGGGTGCCGGATATCGGGGATGTACCGCTGGTGGCGGACATGTCATCGACTATCCTGTCGCGGCCGATCGATGTTTCACGTTACGGCGTGATTTATGCCGGCGCGCAGAAGAATATCGGACCGGCCGGCCTGACAGTCGTGATCGTGCGTGATGACCTGATCGGCGATACGCTCGCCGGGACGCCGTCCATGTATGACTACAAGCTGCATGCCGACAATGGTTCCATGCTGAATACGCCGCCTACCTATGCCTGGTATCTCGCGGGACTGGTGTTCGGATGGCTGCAGCAGCAGGGCGGACTGGGCGTCATGGCGGAGATCAACCGGCGAAAATCAGGGGAGTTGTATGCGGCGATAGCCGGGTCCGGTTTCTACAACAGTCCTGTTGATGTCGATTGCCAGTCCTGGATGAATGTCCCGTTTACGCTGGCTGATGCCGGCCTCGACAGCGAGTTTCTTGCGCAGGCAAAGACCGCCGGACTGCTGAACCTGAAGGGGCATCGCTCTGTTGGCGGTATGCGGGCCAGTATCTATAACGCCATGCCGGAAGCGGGTGTTGCCGCGCTGATCGGGTTCATGGGCGAGTTTGAACGTACGCACGGGTAAGTCACAGGGATAAAGATGTATAAAATTCTTACATTGAACAATATTTCACCCGCAGGACTGGAACATTTTCCGCGCGATTCCTACGAGGTTGCTTCCGAGATACAGCACCCGGATGCGATCCTGCTGCGTTCCTTCAAAATGCATGACATGGTCGTGCCGGCAGCGGTCAAGGCGATTGGCCGTGCCGGTTCAGGCGTGAACAACATCCCCGTGGATCTCATGAGCAAGGCAGGTATCCCGGTATTTAATGCGCCCGGGGCAAATGCCAATGCGGTCAAGGAACTGGTGATTGCCGGCATGCTGATAGCTTCACGGAACCTGTGCCAGGCCTGGGATTATTCCCGCTCCCTGGAAGGTGATGACGATACCATTGGGAAAGCGGTGGAGGCCGGCAAGAAGCAGTTTGTTGGTTTTGAACTGCCGGGCAAGACGCTGGGTGTTGTCGGGCTGGGCGCGATTGGTGTACAGGTTGCCAATGGTGCGCTGGCGCAAGGCATGAACGTAATCGGGTTTGACCCGGAAATTACAGTGAAACGCGCATGGGAAATGTCATCTGATGTGCGTCAGGCAGCCAGTATCGAGGAGCTGTTGACGAACGTTGACTACGTCACTTTTCATGTGCCGCTGGTGGATGCGACACGGGACATGATCAATACAGAACGTGTCAGGCTGCTCCGGGACAACGCCGTTATCCTGAACTTTTCACGCAAGGGGATTGTTGACGATGCAGCCGTGGTTGCTGCCATTGACGCTGGCAAGGTATATGCCTATGTATGCGATTTCCCGAACAACCTGCTGAAGAATCACCCGCGTGTTATTACGCTGCCGCATCTGGGCGCATCCACACACCAGGCCGAGGAAAACTGTGCCGTGATGGTGGTGGAGCAGGTTCGCGAATTCCTGGAGCATGGCAATATCAGGAATTCGGTTAATTTTCCGGAAATGTATATGCCGCGTACCGACGGTTATCGACTGGCTATCGTCAATGAAAATGTACCGAACATGCTGGGTCAGATATCCACCTGCATGGCGGAAGCCGGACTCAATATCAAGGATATGCTGAACAAGTCACGCGGAGATCTGGCCTGTACACTGGTTGACGTGGATTCAGAGGTGCAACCGGCCTGCCTGGAGCATATGGCCGGGATCAAGGGTGTGCTGAATGTCAGGGCATTGTAGGCTTTTTTGCCATCACGATGACCAATGAGTGCGGACGATAAACTCGAAGACCTGCGTAGCAGGATTGACGCGCTGGATGAACAGATTCAGGTGCTGATCAGCACGCGCGCGGAATGCGCCAGGGACGTCGCCACGGTTAAACTCGGCCAGGGTGAAGAACAGACACAGTTCTACCGGCCGGAAAGGGAGGCGCTGGTCTTGCGCCGTGTCAGTGAGCGTAATACCGGACCGTTGCCGGACGAGACCATGGTGCGCCTGTTCCGGGAAATCATGTCGGCCTGTCTGGCGCTGGAAAAACCACTGAGCGTTGCCTACCTCGGGCCGGAAGGGACGTTCACCCAGGCGGCTGCACTGAAGCAGTTCGGTCATGCGGTAAAGACACTCGCACTGGGCAGTCTCGGAGACGTCTTTCGCGAGGTTGCGGCCGGTGCCGCCGACTACGGTGTGGTCCCGGTGGAGAATTCCACTGAAGGAGTCATCAGTCATACGCTGGATCTTTTCCAGCAGTCAACGCTCAGTATTTGCGGTGAGGTCGAGTTGCGCATCCATCATCACCTGTTGGTAAAGCACCGTGATGTGAAGGTTACCCGCGTACTGGCACACCAACAGGCGCTGGCGCAGTGTCGCGGCTGGCTTGAGGCAAACTTGCCGGGTGCCGAGCACGTTGCAGTGGGCAGTAATGCCGAGGCTGCCCGCCTGGCCAGTACAGATGACAGCCTGGCTGCGATCGCCGGTGATACGGCTGCAGAATTGTACGGCCTCATCACTCTCGCAGAGAATATCGAAGACCGCCCGGACAATACCACACGCTTTCTGGTTATCGGTTCAGAGACAGTCCCGCCCAGTGGCAATGACAAGACTTCATTGCTGGTTTCGGTAACCAACAAGCCGGGCGCCCTGGCGGAATTGTTACAACCGATTGCCCGGCACAAGATCAGCATGACGCGCATCGAATCCCGCCCCTCACGACAGACTATGTGGGAATACGTGTTTTATATTGATGTGGACGGACACCGTGATGACGCCGGGCTGGCGGCGGCACTTGCCGCGCTTGCAAAGAAGGCATTTGCTGTGAAGGTGCTGGGTTCATACCCGAAAGCGGTAATCTAGACTGGCAAACAATTCACTCTTGTGGATTAATCTGTTTGTTGCAGGGGCGCGCAGCGAGCGCGAACAGGGCAATCGATGAATTCGCGGATGCGGTCCGCGCCTGCGTGTTGCCCATTTTTCTTGATAGCAGGAAGCAAAACTAATCGCGTGTATGTCAGCATCAATCGACACTTTTCTTGAACTCGCCGCACCCGGCGTACAGGCGCTGCAGCCGTATTTGCCCGGTAAGCCGGTTGCAGAACTGGAGCGGGAGTACGGCATCAGCAATGCCATCAAACTGGCGTCAAACGAAAATCCGTTTGGCCCCGGTCCGCTGGCGCTGGCTGCTGCCAGGGATGCCTTGCAGGGCATTTCCCGTTACCCGGAAGGCAACGCCTGGTTGCTGGCCGAGAAACTGGCCAGCAAACACCGGCTTGACCGGGATTGTATCACCATGGGTAATGGCTCCAATGATGTGCTCGACATTATTGCCCGGGTATTCCTGACACCGGCACAGGAGGCGGTGTTCTCTGAATATGCCTTTGCAGTTTACCCGATAGTTGTACAGGCGGTGGGAGCGACGGCGCGCATTGCACCGGCACATGATGGCAGCAGGGGGCCTGTTTGCGGACATGACCTGGATGCCATGAGCAGCCTGATTGGAGCGAATACGCGACTGGTCTTTATTGCCAATCCCAACAATCCGACCGGGACCTGGCTGGAAAGTGATGCACTGGAGACCTTTATCGCGAATTTGCCGGCACATGTGATGGTCGTCGTCGATGAGGCGTATTTTGAGTATGCTGACAAGCCGTCATACCCGGATACATCTACCTGGCTGGAAAGATTTCCCAATCTGATTGTGACCCGGACCTTTTCCAAGGCATACGGACTGGCCGGTTTGCGCATTGGTTATGCGCTGTCACACCCGGATGTTGCCGGTCTGCTTAACCGGGTACGGCAACCATTCAACGTGAATTCGGTGGCGCAGGCCGCAGCACTTGCCGCGCTGGATGATGTCGGGCATTTACAGCAAAGCATCCAGCGTAACCGGGAAGGCATGGAACAACTGCTTACAGGTTTCCACGCTCTCGGCCTTGCCTGTATAGAATCCGCAGGAAACTTTGTGGCGGTGAATACCGGACGCGGGCTGGAGCGCTATGAGGCCTTGCTGCAACAGGGCATTATTGTGCGTCCGGTGGCAAATTACGGCATGCCGGACTACCTGCGCGTGACCATCGGACGTGCCGATGAGAACACTCGTCTGCTGACGGCGCTGGCACAGATACTGGCATGATTGAACGTCTCTGCGTGATCGGTGTGGGTCTGATCGGTGGCTCGCTTGCGCGGGCGTTGCGGGACGCCGGTTTTTGC
>Ga0316191_10000148_pt1 | contig 39024 bp, 31 predicted proteins | sample Eddworburr2cm_MG_FD_204928 | JGI IMG/M metagenome (GOLD analysis project Ga0316191, IMG submission 204928) | Coastal sediment microbial communities from Maine, United States - Eddy worm burrow 2 cm | ecosystem: Environmental > Aquatic > Marine > Coastal > Sediment | place: USA: Maine...
CAAGATGGTATTGAAGCAGTGCGTCGATATGGAGAATGAGATCCGCGGGCTGATCCGGCTTCTTGGTATCAGGCTGCCCAGCCCGCTCAAACATAGGGCGTTTGACGCGACCGTCCGGCAGTCCATCGAGAAAAACACCACGTTGGCCGATTCACTGATTCCGTTGCTGGATGCGCGGCTGGTCCTGTACCAAACCTTTCTCAAGCTCGATAACCAGGCCAAGGCCCTGGTCCGGGAAGATACCGTTTGTCAGCGTTTGATGACGGTGCCTGGTGTCGGTGCGATCACAGCACTGACCTTCAAGGCAGGAGTCGATGACCCAACACGTTTTAAACGCTCGCGAACGGTGGCAGCGCATTTTGGTTTAACACCGAGACGTTTCCAATCAGGTGAGATCGACAATCCGGGTCGTATCTCCAAGGCGGGTGACCCCGATGTCCGTTCTGCACTTTATGCGGCGGCGCACTCGCTGGTGGTCCGTTCAGCGGAGTGGTCATCCCTGAAAGTCTGGGGACTAAGGCTGGTGAAAACGAAAGGTCATAGGCGTGCTGTAACCGCTGTGGCACGTAAACTTGCTGTCATACTGCACAAGATGTGGTTGGACGGTAGCGATTTCCGATACGGTTCTACGGAAGCCACGTCATGAACAACGTGGATACCTTCTGCGGAACTTAAGCGGGAACGTCCCTCGTGTGGACGAATGTCTGGATGAAGCCGCAAATGTCTCTTGCGCTTTCAAGCGCGCGCACAAGCAAGGCTCTCCATTCTATCCGACTAATGCGTGCAGCGAGCTGGATGAAAACCAGCCAGCCGACTGCGGAAAGGAGCGTGACCCACACGACGACGATCCCAACTGAACAACCCATTGAACATGGGAGCTTGACTATGGGGCCCGATTAAAGGAGGGACATTCCCCAACGCGACGGCTGACCTGCATAATCCAGCCTATGGAGCAGGTAGGTAGGGTTTGTACAATTCTTCCAACAGTAGAATCTGCCCATCTCGCCGTTGGCAACAATTGTCGGAAGCGCATGGATACAAAAGAAGCAAAAGAAGTTGTAACAATGCTCGCGAATGGAATAGACCCAACCACAGGTGAATTGTTCCCACCCGACAGCCACTACCACGACTCATATGTAATTAGGGCATTATTCACAATTCTCGGGTCTGTTCGGATGCCAGCTAAGGCGTCGAAAAAAGCGATTGAAGAAAAACAAAAAGACAACCTAGACAACGGAAGGCCTAGAAATGCCGGACTCCCATGGACTGAAGAAGAACGAAGAGAAGTTTCGACCTTGTTTGAAGCCGGGAAAACCATCGACGAGCTGTCTGAGCATTTTGAAAGAACGTATGGTGCAATCAAGTCTGAACTGACTCATCAAGGATTAATTCAGTAAGGCTATTGTCAGTTCGCCAGTTACTGCTTTTGCCACGGCTGATTAGAGGGTCTGCTGTTCAACGGCACACCCGACTTGAAAGCTTACGTCGGCCTTGTGCGGCGCAATAGACCGCAATCGACCCTGAAGAGACATTCCCCGGCAGAGTTACCCAGGTGTGAAATCGCTTCGCATTGACATCCCAGCTAACGGCTGGAGACACCAAGCCGCCAATAACCCGATTACGGCTAATGGGTTTCTTTTGCGCAGGAGTAATCCCCCGAAGTGGGCAAAGGTCGCGTCGGCGACCGCTGCGGAGCAGATATGCTGTCAATGGTGGAAAGGACCTACAAGAGAGGTCGGTTGCGAGATTCCGAAACCCGAAACATGGGGCGCCTCTGCATAATTGCTGCCAGCAAACCCACGAGCAAGAGTGCACCGCCCGCGGGCTCTGGTACCCCGCGTCGCGTAAGGGCGAGACGGTATACCTCCACGGTCCCAGCACCGAAGTCGTCTAGAACGATTTCGGTGCTGTATGAGTAAAGCGAATCCAGACCATTGAGGGCGACGCTGACGAAATCGCCCACGATACCGTCTATTCCCGCCGATAGAATGAGGTCGAAAACGTACTGCTCAGCGGTGAGCGCAAAGTCTATGTCGATGGACAGCATGCCGCCGCGGAGGTTGACCGTAGCAGCGTCGATGGCGCCGTAGCTGACGCCGCGCTCGTTGCCGTCCAGGGTAAACTGGAGCAGATCCCCTATGCCGTGACCGAACTCGCCGCCAATGTCGAGCAGGCTACGGGTGAGGCCGATCACAGAGTTAGCCGATGCGCCGTCGAAGTACTCCAGCGTCGTGGGGTTGAAGAACTCGGTTACGAAATAGTCCGACACGGTCATCGACGAGTTGTTCAGCTGCAGCGTACCAGCGTCGACAAAAGCACTGCCGCCCAAGCTCAAGGTCGAGTCGTTGAGCTCGACCACGCCGTTGCCGAACAGCGATCCGAAATTGGAACTCGCGCCGATGCGCAGACCCTCGGCGACGACCGCCTGCACGTCCTCGAGCTGCAGCTCGCCCTCGCCACCCTGAAACTGCGCGCCCACCTGCATCCGCCCGCCGACGTCGAGCGTGCCGTTGCGCATGCGCATCGTGCCGCGCGTCTCGGGCACGACGGCGGTGCCGATCGGGCTGCGGAAAGCGGTCACGAAGAGATCGCCGCCTGCGGCGATGTCCGTATTAACCGCGTCGAGCACTGCGACCGCCTCATATCCGCCGCCAACGGTGATGCCGTTGGCGACGTCGAGAGAGGTGTCCGTCAGCGTCACCGTGCCGTGCGCGACGTCCTCGTCGCCGCTGCTGAGCCCGATGCCCAGCGAGTCGAGCTGCACCGAGCCGCGCAGGACGTTCAGCACGCCCGTCCCGCTCGACGGGCCCTGGTCGAACGCGAACGCCTGGCCGACGATGGCCCGTGCATTGCCGGTCACGTCGACGTCGGTAAGGTCGACGCGGCCGTCCGCGTGCACGGGATTCGGGCCGTCCGGCCGCGTCACGGGGTCTTCCGACTCGAACGACAGTGCGTAGCCGATCTGCAGCGATCCATTGATCGGGAACGACGGGGAGCCGCCCCCGTCGAGGGCGAGCGTGCCGTTCGTCATCGTGAAGACACCATTGCCAGTCGGCGCCGCTTCGGGGGCATAGGTGTCCCCCGCGTTGCGATACTCGGCGGCGCCGACCTGGAGGCGCCGCGCCGCCACGTTGCCGCTCATGACTTCGAGCGAGCCGCTGGCAGTGCCCATACCGGCGCCAACACCCCCGAACGCCGATCCCGAGCTCACGCCCACCTGGATACTAGCCATGCCCGTGATGTCACCGCCGTTGACGACGACGTCGCCCTGCGTCGTGCCGCCGGGCCCGAACTGCTGAGAGTTGTTCGGGAGGCCGATCGAGCCGCCGATCAGCAGACTGGCGTCGCCGTCCGCGTTGCCCCCGACGCCGCCCACGCCCACGGTGAGCCGGCCAACGGCAGAGGCGTCAGCGGCATGGCGCGTCCCCTCGTGCACGCCGATGCGGTACCTGGAGAAACCGGAGACCCCGTTCGCCTCCACCTCACCCTCGACGTTTCCTGTGCCGGTGCTGAACAATCCTGGGTTCGAAATGTGCCCGACGCTGAAGGTGCCCGCGAGCCCGTCGACCCCGACGACGTCGCCGCTGCCGAGATCCGCGGTCCCGCTCGCCGTTCCGGCGCCGGTGGCTGCATCGAATCCGGCTCGCCCGAAGCCGGCCGCGAAGTCCTCGCGCACCCGTAGATCGCCCGTCGCGGAGCTGAACGAGCCCGTCGCGTCGCCATCCCTACTCGATGCGCCAACCCGCACATCCCTGAAGCTCTCCGCGCCGAGGTTGAGCCCGGCGGCATCGAAGCTCCCCTGCGCGACCGCGCCTGGGCCCGTGGCTGAGCCGACCGTTAGCGAGACCGCGGAGGAGGCCAAGTTCGAGATCGAAAGCGAGCCACTGTCTAGGACGACCGACCCCGTCGCGCTCCCCGCATCGAGGGATAGACCCGCGCTCGAGCTGCCGACGGAGATGCCAAAGAACCTGGTCTCGAGATCGCCGTTCGTCACGGTGAGCGAGCCCTCGGCCGTCGAGGTCGCCGAGCCATTCGAGTTCACGCCGACGTTGAGCCTGCCGATAACGTCGCCCTCAATCTCGGCGCTGCCCGTCGCGCTCGCGTCGCGCGAGAATACCGGCGCCAGCGTGTTGATGCCGATCTGGCCGACGTTCAGAGAGGCGGGCGCCACGAGGCCCCCACCGGTGACCGAGAGCGACCCCTGAGCCGTGGCGGCGGCCTCCGGCGTGAACACCGTGCCGACGGAAACGCCCTGCCCGGTATCGAGATCCGCACCGGTGACTGTGACAGTCCCGTTCGCGCTCGTGATGGCCCCGCTCGCCGCTCCAACGTCGACGCGGAACTGGCCTTCGACGTGCACGCCATTGCTGATGAGGGTGCCCGAGACGGCCCCGGTCCCGACGCCGGCACCGACGAAGACGTCTCTCGCGATCACGTCCGCGGGCGCGCCCGTCATTGCCGTGACGGTGCCACCGTTGTTGATGGTCGCGCTGTCGCCCGCCCCCCCACCGCCCAGCGGCTCTGGCACCCGCCCGAGATCCCAGTTGTCTGCGTCGAACCAGTCGCCGGTGCCAAGGTTGACCCATTCGATCACGCCAGCTTTGGCGTCGAGTGACACCGCCAGCGCCACGGCGACCGTGAGCGGCAACATCCGGGTGGTTGTTCGCTTCATGATTCCCACTGCTTCTCCTTGCCCCAGAGACCGCAGGAGCCTTCTGCTGTGCCTGAATAGCATGCTGCTGCAAGAATTGCGCCTTTTGACTCCTACCCTCACAGCATCAGTCACTTACAGGGCGTGAATGTCCGGCCGCGGACCAGAGCTGTGCACTGGAAGTTTGCAGATGTAAAGATTATGGACACTTAGGCGGCATAGTGCAGCGCAAAAAAGGTGGGAACCATATTCTTGTGCCGCGTAAGAGGAGTTGACCTGTGCCAGCGGTACCAAACTTGCGCTTTCAGATTCATGACACGACGAGTGACCTTGATCATCTAGTTTGTAAGATTTCGCGGGAGATCTTTTTGTCTGCTGTCTGGACTATCTAAGTCATTCATTCCCGATCGCGATCGCCTGCTGTTTAAGCCGGTTCCGAACGGATCAGCGGTTGAGGTGGCGGTCCGCTCTTGAGTGAAAGCACCAGTTCGCAAAACCCGTGCTGCAATGCATTTTGCTGGTCCAGTGGATCGGTCGGGGAATGGCCGGTTATGGCCCAGCTTGTGTGAAAACTCAAAAACGGCCGCCTGAGTTCGATCGTGAGTTCGAAGGGCTTCCGGGTAAGGCTGGCAGCCTACTGATGCGTCTTCTGCTGGCACAGGGGCCACCAGTCATTTCACAAGCCATGTTTTGGGCAAGATCTTTGCCATTGGAAGCTTGAAGAGTTTTCACACGGCCTCGGCCGGTGGCTGCCTTTGGGGACAGGTTCCGCATAGCTGATCTTCGCCGAACCTCCATTGGTTCCAATGGCCGCTTTCTGGCATGACGCCAAATGCGTGCAACCGGCCGATTCTGTTGAAAAACTCGGTACTCCTGAAACGGCGTAGAAAATGCTTAATTTTTCGCGTGCGAGAGTGCTGTTAGACGGAACTTGATCCGGAATTTTTTATGTAACGACACTGTCGTGAAGGTTTATTTTACTCCTAGTGGGCAGCTTGGAGTTTTTCAACATGGCGTAATTCCGGGAATCGGGCACCGCAGCCTGTCGGCTATTTTTGACAAGGAAGCGGCGTTCGAAACCATAGGAGGAACATGATATGACCAGCTATGTTGGACTAGACGTATCCTTAAAGAGCACTTCGATCTGTGTGGTCGATGCTGATGGCGCGGTAGCTGTTGAACAGGCGGTCACCTCGGATCCAGATGCCATCGCGGATTTTGTGCGTTCAAATGCGCCCAAAGTAAAACGCATTGGCCTCGAGTCCGGGCCGACCTCCGCTTGGCTGTGGCGGGAATTGGCAGAACGCAGCTTACCCGTTATCTGTATTGATGCTCGCCACGCCAAGGCGGCTCTGTCGATGCAGATCAACAAGAGTGATCGCAATGATGCGGTGGGCATTGCGCGGATTATGCAGACCGGATGGTATAGAGAGGTACAGATCAAGTCTTCGGGCAGTCATGCGATACGTGCACTGCTTACCAGTCGGGCCTTATTGGTCAAGATCACTCGCGACCTCGAGAATCAGATTCGAGGCCTGCTGAAGGTGGAAGGGCTGGTGATCGGTCGAGCAAAGAAAGGCGTGTTCTCCGCACGCGTTGAGGTCTTGCTCGCGGACCGATCTGATATGGCAGCAATCGTCTACCCATTGTTATCGGTCCGTGAGGGTGTCCGGCAGCAACTGGCGGCGTTGGATCGGCGGGTACGTAGGTTGGCAAACGAGACGCCGTCGGCACGCAACTTGATGACTGTACCAGGTGTAGGTCCCATTACCGCCCTTGCGTTCATTGCGACCATAGATGATCCGACACGGTTCAAACAATCACGCAGTGTCGGCGCTTATCTCGGTTTGACCCCGCGACGTCACGCCTCTGGGGAGGTCGATTGGAATGGGCGCATCTCAAAATGCGGCGACACTCTGGTACGGACCTATCTGTTTGAGGCAGCGGGAGTTTTGCTCACTCGCGTGCAGAAATGGTGTGCACTGAAGGCATGGGGTCTTCGGGTCGCCAAGCGTTCTGGTATGAAGAAAGCACGCACAGCCGTAGCCAGAAAGCTGGCGGTCATCCTTCACCATATGTGGCTTGACGATACCGAGTTTCGGTGGACCACGGAGAGCACTGCAAACTGAACAGCTGACGATATTGATTTGATGTTTTTACCGGACCGACGGTGCTGACGAGATCGACCGATTCTGTGCGACTAGCTTAACTGAGCAAAGCGCGCTTTCAACATTGATCCGTCAATGCCATCTGACACCATGGTGCGGAGGCCAAGCGCCTACCGCGGAGAGAACAGTGAACCGGCAGAAACAGCAGAAAGCAGTTGACAGCAAGGCCCGGAATTAGAGAACAGTATCGGCCACAACCGGGCATTGGAGGTTGCGCCGGGAAGCTATCGCTTAATCCGGTGAGCGGACGTTCGAGTTGTGCACTGCAATAGGCGGTTGTTGTTAAGGGTTCATCGGATGCCTGCCCTCAGTCGCAGGTCTACGGGTACTCATCGGGGTTCAGTGGGCAGGCGTCGGATAAGCCCCGAGGGAGGAAACCGCGGGATGCTGCGTGGGAGTCAAGGTAGACCACATGGCTATGGGGATTTGAATCGCCGCTGGGTGGCATGAGGTGTCGATAAGGTTGGTCGTCCAGATAACGCCATCGCTGAAAGAGTCGGTGGCAGCCCTGTCACGCCAGATCCGATGCCTGCATCTGACGTGAAAATGCACGACATGGTGGCATAAGGCAAAAGCGGCCCGTATCGGCGCTGGTCGATAACGAGAGGGACGGCAAATGCGGTGGGCGCGCGTGCTCATGCGGTGCCTCGTAGCCGGGGTGGCGCCCGGATTGGTTGTCCGCGCACCAGGGTCTCGACGATGATCATCGGCGCCCCACAGTCTGGGCAGACGTAGGTCGGCTGTCCCGGTTCGGCCTTGGCATCGCCGGCACTTGCCGCCTCATCGACATCAGACTGGACGTTCAGCAGCTCCCGTACTCTTGCCAGATTGTCCTTGCGCCCGGCATTGGCGATCAGGCCGTAGTGGCGGATGCGATGAAACCCCCGCGGCAGCACATGCAGCAGGAAGCGGCGCATAAATTCCTCTGCGCTGAGCGTCATGGTCTTGTATTTGGTCTTGCCCTTGGCGCGGTAGTCCTTCCACTTGAAGGTGACATCCTGATCATCGAGAGCAATGAGCCGGCTGTTGGCGATCGCCACCCGGTGGGTATAGCGGGCCAGATAGGCGAGCACGGCGGCCGGGCCGGCAAACGGGCGTTTGGCATAGACCACCCACTCACAATGCCGCAGCGGCACGAGCCATTCCGCAAAGGCGGCTGGCTCGCTCAGCGCCGCATACTCACCGAAAAACTGTAGCTGGCCGGCATGATGGGCCTGGGTGAGTGCTTCGAGGAAGCGCCGGCGAAACAGCCGCGAGAGGACGCGCACCGGCAGGAAGAAGCCCGGTTTGCAGGCGATCCAGCGTTGCCCATCGGGCGACAGCCCACCGCCGGGGACGATCCCGTGCACGTGCGGATGATGGGTCAGCGCCGAGCCCCAGGTATGCAGGACCAGGGTCAGCCCGATGCGCGCACCCAGATGCCTGGGGTCGGCAGCGATGGTACGCAGGGTCTCGGCCGCGACCTGAAACAGCAGGCCATAGATCAGCGCCTTGTTGTGATAGGCGATCGCGCTGATCGGTGCCGGCAGGGTGAAGACGACGTGGTAGTACTCGACTGGCAGCAGGTCGACCTGGCGGGCCTCGAGCCAGCGCCGGGCGGCACTGGCCTGACACTTCGGACAATGGCGATTACGGCAGGAGTTGTAGGCGATCTGAGTATGCTCGCAGGCGGGGCAATGCAGCACATGACCACCGAGTGCCGCGCTACGGCACTGGGTGATGGCTGACATGACCTTGAGCTGGCCCAGACTGAGATGCCCGCGCTGCGCTTCTCGCCAAGCCGGCCCGTGGGCACGGAAGACATCCGCGACCTCGAGAGGATACGTCATGGATGTCGCCTATGACGATGGCAACCCCTCAAGCGGACTAATCACCTCGCGCAGGACCTCAGTCGCGACCTGGGCATACAGCGCGGTGGTCTCGAGCTTCTTGTGCCCGAGCAGGACCTGGATCACGCGGATATCCACCTTCTGCTCCAAGAGATGGGTGGCAAAGCTGTGGCGCAGGGTGTGCATCGATACCCGCTTGTCGATCTCGGCCGCAGCCGCTGCGGCATGCACGGCACGGTTGAGCTGGCGGGTACTGAGTGGATTGACCGGCTGCTGGCCGGGAAACAGCCAGCCGCCCTCAAGCAGCTTGCCCTGGGCGTGGGCGACCCGCCACCAGGTGCGCAGGCGCTCAAGCAGCACCGGGGAGAGCATCGCGTAGCGATCCTTGCGGCCTTTGCCCTGTTCGACACGCAGGGTCTTGCGTTCACCGTCGATGTCACCGATCTTGAGGCCCACTACCTCGCTGGCGCGCAGGCCGGCACCGTAGGCGACCGACAGCGCGGCCTGGTACTTGAGACTGGGGGCTGCGGCGATCAGGCGTGCCGCCTCGTCGCGGCTGAGCACCACCGGTAGCGTGCGCGGGACACGTACTGTGTGCATCTTCGCCATCGCTTCGGGGCGATCGGCTGTGACCTCGAAGAAAAACTTCAGGCCGCTGAGGGTCGCATTCAGCGACACCGGCGAGATGCCGTGATCGACCAGATGCAACTGGTAACGTCGCAGGTCCTCTACCGTTGCGCTATCGGGCGAGCGCCCCAGAAAGCCGGTCAACTGCCGCACGGCACGGATATAGCCTGTCTGCGTCTTAGGGGAAAGCTTGCGCAGCCGCATGTCGTCGATCATGCGCTGGCGCAATGGGCTGATGGTTTGCGTTGACTGGGTCATCGGTCTGCTCCTGTCTCAGAACAAGGCGGATTGCCTCATTCCTCAACATAGAAAACAGACCCTCGGCCTCAGTGACCCGCCGCGGCCAAATCAAGGGCCTACCGCGCCAGCAGTTTAGTCCAACGACCCTCAGCAGACAGTCAGCCTGAGATCGCGAGTGACTTCATTGAGGCGGTAAGCTGTCCCTCACGCCGGCGGTCAGCGGCTCCCCGTTTCGGCCCAGAGTTCTAGCTCCTGGCGATTGTCGTCGGCGTCTCTTGAACGCTGAAAGCGGCCTCTGCGGATTCCGAGGATTGGGGGCAGTGCACGACATCATCCATCCACTCTTCTGTCTCGCGTGAACGTCCGGCGTTGCGCGCGCACCGGCCAGTCGAACAGCCGACCAAAACATATGGCGCAAGTTAGTTCTTCTCACGGTCAGTTCGTTCACTACGGTCTATAAAGAGCGAAAAATAGGTTTTCATGAGGGTTCGGATGTCGTTCGGTTGTGAGCGGTTTGGTGGAGTAGCTCCGGAATTAGCTTAGGCCGTTCCCAAGTCTTACGTTCCTCCCGGTTCCGGGAGGCGCCATCGCATCATTTTGTCCGCAGCACAATGGTAGAGCCACGTTCTCCCTGGTGGAGGCGGCGCAAGTGAAAATCGACGAGGCCATCTTCGGGGTATTCTTGCGCCAGTAGGGCGAATGAGCTCTTCACGTTGCCGTTCCCGCTTTCCAGCAGCTTGTATGATTCCAGATATCGCTGCGTGGCTTCGGAGCCCGCTTCGGCAGAGGTCAGGGGCTCGAAGGTCTCGATTGCCTGGGTCTTGCCCTTGAGCTGCAGGGCGCCCACGGGGCGGCCCTCGAAACCGGGACACTGGTTGGCAGTCGCTCCGCTGACGCAGATGCGGGTGCCCAAGTATTTGTTCGCGCCCTCCAGTCTCGATGCGGTATTGATAGCGTCCCCCAAGGCGCGGTAGTCCAGCTGGGAGCTGCCACCGAAGTTGCCCACGATAACGTTTCCGGAGTGCACGCCGATCCGCGTGTCGCCGATGGGCATTCCCTGTTCGCGGTTGCGTCTTTTGAACTCCTGGGCGAAAGCGTCCATGGCCAGCGCGCAGTCCACCGCGCGTCGGGCGTGATCCGGCTGGATCACGGGCGCCGAGAACATGACCGCGACCGCATCGCCGACGATGCGGTCCAGGGTGCCGTCGTGCTCAAAGGCGATGGCCGTCATCCTGTCGAGGTACTCGTTGATCAAGGAGGTGAGGTCAGCGGGGTCTGACCCCTCGATCAGGGGTGTGAAATCCGCAAGGTCCGTGAGGACGAAGCTGCACTCACGACGTTCGCCACCGAGCTCGAGCTGTTCCGGGTGGCGGATCAGGTGGCTTACCAGGTTGGGCGATACATAGCTGCTGAATGCCCGCTGTATCCAGCGCCGGTCGCGCTCGGACTTGACGTAGCGGGTAACCGCCGAGACGAGGTAGACTGCCAGCAGGGTGATCGACCCGGAGATGGGGTCCAGCAGCCAGCCTTTCTCCACGTAGGAAAGGGCCGAGCCAAAAAAGGCGATGGAAACGATGATTCCCAAAAGCACGGCGCCCCAAACCGCCCCGCCGTAGGCCACAAGGGCTAGGAGTGCAAGCGCGCTCAAGATCTGCGCCGCAAACTCGGTGCCGGCGGCCCATTCCGGGCGGCTGAGAAAGGATCCGTCCAGCACCTGCTCGATTACCTGGGCATGGATCTCCGCACCGGTGACTGTGCCCTTGAGGATACCTGCGTGTCGGTCGGTAAGTCCGGTCGCCGTGGTTCCAATGACGACAATGGCGTCTTTGACCCTATTGAGAGTCCGCCCCCCCTCCAGGATCTCCCAGGCCGGGATATAGCGGGATTCCAGGGGTTTCGAGTAGTGGAGCCAGAGCTCACCGTATCGATTCAGCGGTATGGTCGCTTCCCCGATACGCATCAGTAGGTTATCCGTGCCGGCGAGGTTCTTTACCGCATAGCTGGAGCGGCCGGAGGCTAGGCGCAAGGCCTCTGCGGCGAAGCTTGGGTAGAGCGTATTCCGATGTCGGACCAGAAAAGGGACGCGGCGGACTCGCCCGTCGATGCCTGGTATGAAATTGAACGCGCCATTGCCTTGTGCCGCTTCCTCCAACTCGGGTATGGCGGAAATTGCGCCGCGGAAAACCGGGAGCCGGGCCGTCGGGGCAGGCCCCGCGAACGCAAACCCCGCCTTGTTTGCAGGTGCCCGGTTGCCATCAGCGTCGGGGCTGAGAAAAAAGCCTATGGAAACGGTGGCGCGGGAGATCGATTCGGCGAGCAGCTGGTCGTTGTCGGGAAGCACCTCAAGGACGTCCCGAACCCCGGGTTCGTGAATCCAAGGGGACAGAAGCGCGCGCGGGTTGTTCCGGTCGGGCTCGGCCATCAGCAAATCCAGCGCGATTGCGGCCGCGCCCATCTCTCGGATCCGGTCTATCAAGGAGGCCAACTTCGCGCGTGGCCACGGCCATTGGCCAAGTCGTTTCAGGCTTTCCTCATCGATGTCGACGACTAAAACAGCGGACTTCGATTCTGGCCTGGGTTGCCAGCGCTGGTAACCGTCGAAGACGAAATTGCGCAGGACAAGGAAAAGACCGGTCCCATAGAGCTGTGCCACCAGAACTAAGACAAGCACCAGAACCGGGAGCCATAGGGACACCGATCGCCACAGGTGCTTCATTGCAGGAATTTCGGTCGGCGAGTCCTCATTGTGTTCAATTTGAACACAAACACACTCCGTGGCAAATCGTCGCCGCCCCTGTCTGAGCTAGGCTCAGGCGCCGTGGATCAACTACACTTGGGCCAATGCCCGGACGTGGCGCGGTCCACACAATATCTACCGACGGAGACACCGCTTGAATTCCACCGGGCAGAGACTTTCGCGGCCGATCGCCGAGCGACCGCAACCGTCTTAGAGGAGGCAGAAGAAAGGGCAATGGCACCGAGCATGCGAAGCATTACTGCGCAAACATTACTTTTGAGCCTGTCGATCGTGAATTCGGCACAAGCCGCCGATGCCCGCGCGCACGTCGGAGACGTGGATCGGGTGCAGAATCAGGCCCAGGCGCTATTCCTACAAGAGTCGAGAATCCTGGCAAGCGAGGCCCCGGTGCTCTTCGAAGACCTGCTGAGAACTGGAGGTGATGCCCGCCTCAAGGCGACATTGGTGGACGGAACTGAGCTGACCCTGGGCGAGAAAGCCGAGCTTGTCGTCGACGAGTTCGTCTACGAGCCTGGCGGCACGGAGGGCGTGCTTTCCATCAAGGTATTTAAAGGGGCTTTCCTGTTCGTCGGCGGTAAGGTAGAGGAGAAGGTCACCAGCAGGGTGCGCATCGAGACGTCCCACGGGGTACTCGGCGTGCGCGGCACTACGGTCTGGGGAGGGCCCATCGACGGAGGATGGGGTATGTTGGTACTCGATGGCGAGGTAACCCTCACGACGCCCGGAGGCGCGGTCGCAGTAGAGGCCGGCACGGGCACCATGCTCTACCAGGATGGATCGGCGCCATTTTCTCCCTTCCCGTGGAGCAGGGAAAAGATCGATCGCGCTGTCGCAACGATCAGCTTCAAGGAATAGGGTAATTCCTCCGTCTGTCCACATAGGTCAGAAACCCGTAATCGAGCCCTCGGTCGTTTCCTCGATAATGAGGTTCTGCTTTTGCCTTTCCGGTGGTGTGCGTCGGACCACGTGATGCAGATAGCCTCATGAATTGGGGGGAAATATTCACGATGCCTCATTCCAAACACCTCAGAAGCAGAAATACCCTTGCGTCTTTTCTTCTGCCCAGTTGTATCGTCGTACTTGGCGTTTCGGCAATTGCGCTCCCTTATATCGGCTCAACGATGGCCGATACGAGCGCAAAGACAGATCAATCCGCAACGGACAAGATGCTCCTCGTGGATACTCTCAGCGTGCAGGTACTCGATGGATACGAAGTGGCGGAGATCTATGCCGGTCGGGTCGTCAGTCGTCGCAGCAGTTCACTGGGGTTTCAGAGGAGCGGCCAGTTGGATTCCGTTTCCGTCGATGAAGGAGATAGCGTTGCAGAAGGGGATGTTTTGGCGCAGTTGGACACACGGCGTATCGAGGCCAAGATCGCGGAGTTGAAAGCGGAGTTGGAGCGCAGCCAGGCTCAGCGGCAGGAAACGGAGATCAGATATCAGCTCGCCCACACGACGGCGAATCGGAACCGCCAAATGGTTGCGAAAAAGCAGGTGTCCACGCAGACGTACGACGAATCCGTGTTTGAGGAGAGAGCCCGCTCCGCCCAACTCGCCGCGGCGGACGCCCAGGTAAAATTCGTGGCAGCGACCATAAAGGTCCTTGAAGTGGATTTGGAGCGATCCACCCTTAAGGCTCCTTTCGCAGGCGCTATTCTGTCGCGATGGGCCGACGAAGGTGCTGTCGTGGGCGTAGGTGAACGAATCTTGCGCCTGATCGAGGATCAGAACCTCGAGGCGCATGTTGGCGTGCCGGCCCAGGCAACGGCCGGTTTGACACAGGGCCAAACTTACGAGATTGAAATCGGCGGTGAAACCCAGGAGGCAAGGCTCCGCACCCTTCTTTCGGAAATCAATTCGAGTACACGTACCGTCACGGCGATTTTCGAGCTTTCCGCGGCGACCAAAAAAACAAGGGTGGGTGAACTGGCGCGCCTGAAGATGATTGCGCAGACGGAGGCGACTGGGTTTTGGTTGCCCATCAGCGCGTTGGCAGAGGGACGGCGCGGATTGTGGAGTGCTTATGCCCTCGAACCAGAGGGAACTGACCCAACAGTGAGGAAGGTAAGTCTGCGGGAGCTGCAATTATTGTACAGCGACGAGAACCGGGCTTTCGTGCGCGGTACCCTGCGGGACGGAGAGCTCCTGGTGGCGAGTGGCCTTCATCGACTGGTGCCGGGACTGTGGGTGCGGATGGTGGATTCTGACGAGAGCGAGCCGGCGTCCGATAGTTCGCCGAATCCAACGCGTTGACCTCACCCATGGAGATCTCAACCCTTTTCTACCATAAGCCGCGCCTCACTGCTTTGCTCCTGGGCTTGATTGCAGTCGCTGGATTCTCGGCTTTCCAAAACCTGCCGCGTCAGGAAGACCCAACGCTCACGGGTCGGTTCGCGGATATCATCACTTATTTTCCCGGTGCCAGCGCAACCCGGGTGGAAGCGCTGGTCACGGAAAAGATTGAAAACGCCGTCAAAGAGATCGAGGAGATAAAGGAGGTCAAGTCGACATCCCGAACCGGAGTCTCAAATGTTGACATCGACTTGGAGGAGACCGTCGTCAACGTGGATGATGTCTGGTCGAGAATCCGCGACAAGCTGGCGGACGTTGAGCCCCAGCTTCCCGCCGGCGCGCTCCGCCCGGAGCTCCACAAAATCAATACCACGGCCTTCACGTTCCTCGCCGGCTTCACTTGGACACTGGATGACCAGCCTCAGCTCGATCTCCTATACCGTCTCGCAAAAGAGCTCGAGCAGCGGCTCTCACCGTTGAGCGGCACGCAAGAAACTCAGATTTTCGGCGAGCTACAAGAAGAGATCCTGGTGTCTATCGACCCTATGGTTATGGCGTCGGTCAATCTGACGGCGACCGAGATCTCGAAAGCAATCGAGTTGGCAGACGCGAAAATTCCAGCGGGTCAGCTTCACAGCGAGCAAAACGAGCTGATTTTAGAGGTCCGCGGAGAGCTCGACTCGGTTGAGCGTATACGCCAAATACCACTGCGTCGGGTGGCGGATGGGCAGTTCCTGCGCGTCGGAGATATAGCGAAGGTCTCGAAAACGGCGCGTAAGCCCTTATCGACGTACGTCCTCGTGGATGGCTCAGCCGGGATCGTGGTTGGGGCGAAGATGCAGCCCAACCTGCGAGTGGATCTGTGGAGTGACCGAGCCCAGCAGGTGTTCCAAGACTTCGCCGAGACATTGCCGGTGGGTATCCACGCTGAGGTTATATTCGATCAGAGTCTGTATACCCGCGATCGCCTCGGGAACCTGACCCAGAATCTCGGGCTGGGGATGGTGGTCGTTGTTCTGATCCTGTTCTTGATGATGGGATTCAAATCAGCCCTCCTGGTAGCGTCAGCGCTACCGCTGACTGCTTTTATGGTCCTGGCGGCGCTAAAAATCCTCGGCGTGCCGCTCCACCAGATTTCGATTACGGGACTCATCATCGCCTTGGGGCTGCTTATCGATAATGCCATCGTCGCGGTCAACGAGTACGAAAAGGAGCGTCAGCGGGGGCACGCAGTCAGCCAGGCAATTTCTTCGACGGTGAAGCGGTTGTCCGTACCCTTGAGCGCATCGACCGTGACGACCTCGCTCACGTTTATGCCAATTGCCGCGATGCCGGGGAATACCGGGGAGTTCGTGGGATCGATGGGACTGGTGGTCATTCTCTCCGTCTTTTTTTCCCTGTTTCTCTCTCTGACGGTCATTCCGGCGCTCGCCGGGTACCTCGACCGTGACGCGAAGCCAGAACCAGGGTTTTGGCGAAACGGAATCGGGGATCTGGGGTTGCTTGGCGCTTATCGGAGAACACTCGACGCCATGCTGAGACGCCCGTGGACCGGCGTGCTTGCGGGTTTGGCTCTACCCGTACTTGGTTTTGCCTTGAGCACGCAGCTTACCGAGCAGTTCTTTCCACCGGTCGATAGAGCGCAGTTCCAGGTTCAGATCAAGCTCCCGCCGCAGGCATCTCTGAACGAGACGCTCCGCAACGTAGAGCGTGTCAGAGAGATACTTCACAGCCATCCCGAAGTCTCGAGAAGCCATTGGTTTCTCGGCGAAAACCCGCCACGAGTGTTTTACAACGCGATCACGACGCAGGAGGGCGTAGTCAGTTTTGCAGGCGGGTTCGTCGACACCACATCCTCCGATGATACGCGAGCCCTGCTTCCCCGTTTGCAACGGGAGCTGATGGACGCCTTCCCGAACGCAATCGTGCTTACGCTGCCGTTCGAGCAGGGGCCTCCCGTGGAGGCGCCGGTCGAGGTTTCCATCACGGGGCCTGAGCTGGGAGTCTTGCGGCGTTTGGGAGAGGAGTTGCGTGTAATCCTCGGACAAAGTGATGGGGTTACCTACACCCAGGCGCAGGTAACCGGTGGACGACCCAAGTTGAATCTCGAGCCCGACGAGGACGAGGCATCCCTGGCCGGGTTTCAGCTCGTAGACCTCGCAAATCAACTCAACGCCGGTCTGGAGGGCGTAGTTGGCGGAACCGTTCTCGAAGATACCGAAGAGCTTCCGGTCCGCGTGCGCCTGCGTCAGACGGACCGCAGGAATCTCGGGCGCGTCGCCGCGAACACGTTGCTGCCCTCCAAGCGCGAGGGAGATACGGAGACCCAGACCCTTCCCGGCGTTCCCCTCAACGTGTTAGCCAAGGTTGAGCTGGTTCCGGAAATCAATTCGATCAACCGGGAAAGCGGCGCACGGGTGAACGTGGTTCAGGCTTATCTCGAGCCCTTTTTTCTCCCGGGGAGGGCTCTGGAGGATTTCAAGAGCCGGCTCGGGGACAGCCGTTTCGAGCTTCCTTCCGGCTATCAGCTCGACTATGGCGGGGAAACCAAGGAACGCGCGGAATCGCAGCGGACTCTGCTCAGCGCGCTGCCCGCGCTTCTCGTCCTAATGATCGGCACCGTCGTGTTGGCCTTCAACTCCTTCCGGTTGGCCGGGATCATCGGCATGGTCGCAATTCAGAGCGTGGGCCTCGCGCTCCTCACCTTATGGATTTTCGGCTACCCGATCGGATTCATGGCTGTTGTAGGAACCATGGGGCTGATTGGACTCGCCATCAACGACAGCATCGTTGTGCTGGACGGGCTAACAACGGACAAGCGGTCTCAGGATGGTAGTCCCACGGGTATTCGCGATGTGGTGGTCGAGAGTACGCGGCACATCATCTCGACCACACTCACGACAATTGGGGGATTTCTCCCGCTGATCCTGTTCGGAGGTACATTCTGGCCACCGCTCGCGATCGCCATCGCAGGCGGATTGGTTGGCGCCACCGTGCTGGCATTGGTCTTCGTTCCGGCGGTGTATGTCTACGTGAGCAGGCGGAGACTCAAGCGGGTCCAGGAACTGACGCTGAGTCCACCGAACGTCGTGGCCGAAGTCGATGTTCAACCTGAAAAAGTGCCGAAACGCCGCTTGGGTCTGGTGACGGGGTTGACCGTTATCGCGGGCTTGGCAGGGATCGCAGGCTACATGGGCTACAGTGGCCGGCGTTCAGCCGCCCCTGATGCACCCTCTGTGTCCCCATCCGTCCCGTCGAGCCCCGCTGGTCCGACTGAAATCGTTGGTCTTCCGTCGTCCCCTGGGGATCGCGCTGGTTTGATCGAGCCGCGGGGAGACAACGCTTCTGAGAGCCACCGCAAGGCCCTCGACCTGGACCCGGAACACACTGAGGTGAAGCAGCAGCCAGCGCAGGTTGAGCGCATCAATGCTGCAAATAAGGCGTTTGTATCCGCTGAAACTCTTTTACGGCAGGGTAAGATCGACGCCGCGCGGCGCGCGATCGAGGCGGGTTTGGAGATGAGTCCGGACGACAAGCGCCTATTGGGACTGAAGGGAGCGCTCGATTATCAAGAATAACGCAGAAGCTGTAGAGGTTTTGTGGGAGGGGGCCGCCTACGTTGTTTTTCGGCGTCGGCGCCAATCGCCGCTTCCGGAGCATCCAAACGACGATTGAAACATCGCCGCCAATATGCGGCAGCGGGGAGACAGGCTCCTTGATGTCCGGGCACTTGTCCATGCTGAGCAAATATCCCGAGCAATCCCTATCGCCGATAGGGTGCCGCTAAGCAATACCCCACTCCACAGTGTCGAGGATACGGACATTCCAGCGACGGAGCCTGTCGGATAAGGTCTTGGCGATGCCTAGGGTGAGGCGGTATCCAGTGCGCGGATCCTCATCGCATATTTCCTGCCAACTGCTGCTGTGCCAGACCAGGAGCTCGACATCGGTTTCGGCGATCGCTGTGGCGCTACGTGGCAAATTGTCGATAAACCGTACTTCGCCCAACAGATCGCCCCGCTGCTCTTTGATGATCTCGTAATCCTGATCAGCGTTTGCGAGGGCTATTCGGATGGAGACTTCGCCTTCGGTGATCAGGTAGATTTCGTCGCCTTCGGAAGTCTCGACAAAGATGATTTCCCCGGCCTTGAATCGAGTTACGCTGCAACTCTCCGTAAACCGTTTCAGGACACTGTCGTCGAACGTTTCGAAAAGCGGACTGGACTTGATCGCCTGAAGTTTTTCTTCCATCTTGCTGGACCTCATGTTGGCTGAAACCGGCGAGCTGACGCCGGACTAGGAATCCACCGTGTAATCACAAACACTGGAAAATTCTCGCGCGAATGATGCGTCTGACGTTAGACGCAGCACTTTAAACTGCCCGTCCGATCGACCCTGCTCTACCATCCGCTTGCGGTATGCATCGAACTCGCCGCTACCCACAACGCGCAAAACCGGTGGCCCGATGCGCATCGAGTCCCGTTTCGCGGCATATTCGATATTGCTTTCACGTAGTGCGCGCTCCAAGCGGCCCACGAGCTCGGTACCCTCGCTCTCACCAGGTGGTGCGTCGAACTCGACCAGAAAGAGATAGCGGGGCAGGTCTCCGTGCATCTCCCCGACGGCAGCGATGAGCTCGGGTTTTTGGGCAACGCCGGCAAACGCCTTTCCAGTCGCCGTAAGCACCTGGGTTTCGTAAAGCTTTTCGCCGGTGAAGGAGACAACGCCTTTTCCCTTCTGGACGAAGCGGATCAGCGGTGTATCCTCGTAGTGTCCCGTTACCTCTACAATGTCGTTCATATCGTACCGATAGAGCCCACCCAGTGTCGTGACATAGATGAAATAGCGGCGGCCGACTTCCAATTCCGCGGCCGTCAGCAAGTCAGTCCCTTTCGGTGGACCGGAGACGTCTTCAGGAAAGAATTCATAGAAGTTAGTGGCAATGGCTAATACGCCGGAATCCCCTTCATCGGTCAACGGAACCGACCCGCGATTCTCGCTAGACAGATACCCAAGGTCTCTTGTCGCAACACCCGTGGGGTAGAAATCGTCAAACTGCTCCAGGTATTGACCGACCGTGCCCCCCTTCCAGCAGGCGATAATCTCCATATCGGGCCATGCCCCTTTCGGGAGGAGCTTTCCGCCAGTTTTCCGTGCGGCCTGTTCTAGCTTGCTCGCCCGGGTCGGGTCGGGTCGTAGGCCCCTTTCAAGCTTGCGCCGAATCGACGGGTCGAAATCCAGATCGGTCCTCAGGGTGCCGTCGCGGATGTCACGCAGGATATGTTCCGTGTGACCCGCAAGTCGCTTGGCCAGCAGAAGCACAGAGCTGGGGTTCACCGATGCGATCGCTGATATGGAATCGCCTGCAGCGAGACGGAGTAATAAGTAGTACTTGGCCTCGTAGTCTTTTATCTCGTAGGTTTCGTAGGGGACCGAGTACATACGCTTCATGGTACTCGGCATGTTGCGGTAAGCGTGGCCGGATTCGGCGCCGAAAGGCACGCCGGACGCGGTTTTCCCCTCGACCTCCGGGCTGGCGATCTGAAGAATCCTGCCTCCAAATATTCCTGGGTGATCCCGGAAAACCGCCGATAGCCAGACCCGCGTCAGCTTCGACTTTACGGTCCGGCTTTCCGGCGTTACCGGGATGTATTTTGACGCGCCGGTGGTACCGCTTGTGACGGCATAGAAAACTGGCTGTCGGAGGGTCAACTGCCTCGCTTCTCCCGACATCGCCTTTTCGACATAGGGCTGTAAATCCTCATAGCCGACGATCGGTACCCGCCTCTGGAAATCCCTGATACCGGAGATGTCTGCAAATCCGTGAAGCCTCCCGTACTCGGTATCGCTGTTTTTGCTCAGCAGCTGAATGAGCAGCTTCTGCTGCGTGTCAGTTGGAGTCGCGCATTGCCGCCGGAATTCCCGTAGGGTTGAAGGTCCGAAAGCCTCGAACAAGGTTCTCACCAGCAAAGACATGGTCGGGCCACCCTTATGTTTGTTTGCGATTGCGACTTAAGCTCGTATTCAACGACGCCTTGGAAGAAACCCTGGCTCTAACCTGTAAAACTTCTCTGCCTGCCGAGTTTCAGAGCACGGAATCCGGCTAGCTTCACGGTACAGGTCAAGCAAAGTTTCCAGTTCTTGCTAGGCTTGCGCTTCGCCGAGTTTGGTTTTTGTCGCGACTATTGCTTGTATCTCGTCGAGCTTCTCCGTCGCCGTTCGAATGCCCAGTTCAAGCAATTCATCAAACCTGTCAAACTCCAACAGACCAAATCCTCTCGTGTCGGGCTCCAGGATAATGTCCGCATGGCTTGCCTCCTGCGTTCCGTGCCAATATGCCTGCAACTCCCAAGAGCGTAGCCAAACGTTCCTGAACCCCAATAGCGATAAGAAGTTCTTCTTGATAGCTTTCTCATCCATTGCTTCGGAGCCGGGAAGCGGGGCCACGTTTACGGCGATCCTGGCACCGCATCGATACTTGTCCAGCTGATCGACAGGCACCCTGCTGACGTTTGCACCGTCGATCAGGTACCGGTCACGCCAACGAATCGGTGGAAAGAACCCGGGAATTGCAGAGGTGGCGAGCGCGGCCTCTGCTGTAGACCCTTCGTCTATGATCACTCTCTCTCCAGTAATCAAGTCCGTTGCCACGGTGGTTACAGGAATAGGGAGATCCTCAAACTGCGTAGCGCCAAAAAACCCATCGGCCGCCTTTCGAATTTTCTTTCCCGATATCAATCCGGAACCTAGGCTATGAAAGGTATCTACTACCTTGCTTTTCTTTCCCATCCATTCCCTCGCCAGCTCGATTGTTTCGTCCGCTGAACCGACCAGCGAGTATGCGAGCGCGACGATGCCGCCTATGCTGGTGCCGCTGAAGCAATCGATCGGAATCTCGGCGTCTTCCAAGACTTTGAGCACACCCAAATGGGCAAGTCCCCGGGCTGCTCCAGATCCTAGCGAAACACCTATCGAACAGCAAACCGACCACCGTGCGAGCCGCTCCAGCTGCGCGGCGAGCTTGTTGTACACCGGCCGTTCCGATTTTGCTCCCCACTCCCCGATGTCGATGACGAAGCATCGGCGTGTCCCACTCAGCGCCATGCGAGTGTCGTTCCCCGCCACGAGCCTCACCTCGACGAAATCGGCCTTGCCGACGGAATAATCCTTCGGCGCCGAACTCGGCTCGGAGACGACGCCCGGCGGCTCTAAACGGATTACTGCATCCCGGTTTTCCAGAGCAGCGGAGAGGCTCTTAACCTCGTGCCATGGAAGCGCAATGACCAATGACTGGCCGTAAGCACCGAATTCTCGCCACCCCCGGATCAGTTCGGCGGGTCGGAAGGAATCGTGTCGAAGCAAAGCGCCGAAGTTTCCGCCGAGCGCGTCGTCGACGATCTGGCGGCACTCTCCGAATGGTCGCAAAAACCGCGGAACATTAGGGTCATCCCCTAGGAGCACCGAGGAGATCGCGCTATCCTCCGCATGCTCAAGCTGGCAGTAAACTGAACCCGGGGCGTAGTTGCAGATGCGACCGAACAGCGTTCGGGCGAGGGCGTAGCTTTCCGACCCCCCTCCGGCAAATCCTATGATGACGCAGATGGGCGTCTCCGGCGATCGATCCAACGGATGTTGGCGCACCCGGGAGGCCAGTAGGTCTGTGAACGTGCGGTACAGGGACGGCTTGGAATCCAGAAGACCTTGCAGCGTCTCCTTTCCCAGCGCGTAGACCTTGGCCGGTTTCGTTGCGACCACGGTTGCGGAAACCGGGAGGCCGGACAGAAGGGAGAGCTCGCCGATGAGCTGACCGGGGCCATGGAAAAATCCCTGGTCGTCCTTCGTGATCACTTTCACACTTCCCGAAGCGATGGCGAATAGAAAGCGTCCGGTCTCACCTTTGCGGCACAGAACTGTTCCGGGAGCGTATTCTCGAAGCTCGACCGCATGCCTAACCGCCTCCAACTCGACGAACGAGAATTGGGAGAAAAACGGAATTTCATGCAAATGCAGCATAGTTACGCGCCCCGTTGCTTCGTAGTCGTTCCGAACCTGTTTGACAAGATGGAATTAGGCTAGAGCAGATCCAACGACATTTACGAAGGAAATACTGATTAACTTCATACTGGAATCTCCTGCGCAGGGAAAGTGAATACGCGGTTCGCGCTTTCCCTGATATTCAACGCCTTACGGGCGTTGAAGATTGCGGGGCCTTTACCATACGGAAATCGCAGATTTGATCTGCGTATACCTAACAAGGAACTATAGTGGTTTCCGGTGGTATTAGAAGCTCCAGAGTGCAAATGCGATCGCGGTGCCTTGCATAGATCTGTTAGTTATCGGTTATATTCCCCCTCGCTAACTCATTCTTTCCAATGCATCGGTCGCCTCATGGCAGCACCGCGTATGAGAGTGGCTTTCTCAATCAGGCGTTTCTCAGTATGCTGGAAAGCACTAGGTCTGTTAGACTTTTTACGTCAAGCGCCGGATTCTCTCTCCTCGGAGGATAGACATAGTCTCACGGAGTTGGGGAGTTGTTCTGGCCAAATCGCAGGTACGGGTTTCCGGGTGACCCTCTTGGTAGGGTGGGCCGTGGCAATTTGGAGTCAAGAGAGCGTATCGCGGTTATGAAATCGATATCTGTGAGTAACCCACAACCCGGAGAGAAAGCTTTTGGGAGAAGAGAGGTTTCCACAGCGCGTGGAGAAAAAATCGATTACTACGTTTATCCAAGTGATACTGCCCAATCTGAGCGTACGCTCGTCTATATTCACGGTCTCGTAAGCGACATTAACTGGTTCGAGATTCCGGATGACCTTCCGGCGGGGACATCGATCCTGTTCCTTCCGCGACACCCTCGAACCCATGTGAGTCGCTACGAACAGTGGACAGAAAACTACGAATCCTGCCTTCTCGACTTTAGAGCGTCGTATCGAAGCAAATACTTCCACCTCGTGGCGCAATGCTTCGGGACTCAGCCGGCTGTTCATTGGGTCATTGAGAGACCCGAGCATTTTGCGACCCTGACCCTCGTGAATCCGCCGGTCGAAGTGAGGGACAACTTCAGTCTGCGAGCCATATTAGAGATCGCCTTTGGTTCCAATACGGCTTGTCGCGAGTGTCTGCTAACCGCAGCCAGCTATGGCCGCTTACCGGCACTTGTCCGGTTCATCGAGCAAAACCCCACCACCACGTACGAGTTCACTAACGCTTTCTTCCGAGAAACGGGTCGGCTGCGGCGTTGGCTCCGGCATAACGCTATCGGCTTTCCTGCTCCGACGCACTGTGTCTTCTCCTCGGAAGACAAGGTCGTCAAGTACGAAGCGCTCAAAGTACCGTCGGCCCTTCGGGAACTACCGGCGCAGACGACGTTCTTTCACGGCGATCACTTTCTCGAGCGCTCTCCCTCTCGGGCAGCCTTCTGGCGGTCGTTGCAGCGGTTTCAGTTAGAACACGAGCAGCAGTTCCTACCCACGCGGGAGATAAAAAGCGTGCTCGTGACGGGGGCGAGCGGCTTCCTTGGTTCCCACATCGTCCGCGCACTACACGCCAGCGGCAAGGAGGTCACCGTCTTCGTCAGGGACCTGGAGAAGGGTCGGGCCATGTTCCGCGATCTCGAGGAACGCATCCACTTCCGAAAAGGCGCACTGACGGACTTGGCCACAATCGATGCAGCTCTCGATGGGGTGGATGCCGTCGTGCACACCGCGGGGCATGTCCGGGAGTGGGACTCGTACCGCAACTTCGAAATCACGAACGTTGAAGGGACAAAAAACTTTCTAATCGTGGGGCACGACAAAGGAATAGAGCAGTTTATTCATATTAGCAGCCTGGGGGTGTTCGGTGATACGGATCAGGATCACATAGCCGAAAACAATAGATATGTTCTTTCCTCCGATTACTACAGTAACAGCAAGATCCACGCGGAGATCTTCGTGAAAAATTACTGTACTGAGAACCGTATTGCATTCGGAATCATTCGACCGGGGTTCATCTACGGCGAGGGAGACAACAATTTTTTCCCGAATTTGATCAAGAACCTTCGCGGGGGGAAAGTCAAGTACATTGGCTCAAAGGACAATTTCGTCAATACCGTCTACGTCGGAAATGTCGCTGCATTGGTCAATGCTATGATTGGAAACGCCGAGAGTTTCGGTTCCACATATAACATTGCAGATCCACAGGACACGACGATAAGCCAAATCGTCGAGCGCGTCTCGGATCATATCGGTGTTCCCCGGCCGACTAAGGTAGTCCCGAAACCTGTTGCCACAGCATTGGCAAACGTTTTCGAGTTCGCCTACCGCTTTCTCAGGATTAAGACGGCTCCGCCGATTTCAAGGAAAAAGCTGACATTCGCGGGGAGAAGCAGATCTGTAAACTCCGAGAGGGCATACGAGCTGATTGGCCGGAAACCATTTTCGTTTGAGGAAGGAATATCTAGAACTCTGGAAAGCCTAAGAAGATGACCGCCGAAATCCTTTTCGCTTTGCGGCACCAGAGCCCTGCCAAAATTCTCCGGAATGTTCGTGCGATGAAAAGCGCGCGGGCACCCCTCAGGGGGTACGTAACAACCAACTGCTTTTGGACGCTTCTGGACGTTGGATTGATAGACCGCTTGGCGACGGAGGGCACAATCGACATCGAGCGATTTTGCGACGAGCGGGGTTTCGATCCGATGATCATGGGGGAAGTCTGCCTGTATCTCTCCAGGCTCGGATACCTGGTGCTGGACGGGCAGCGTGTGACCCTGACCCGAAAGGGCAGACGATTTTGGAACGATTCGCAAGGGGTGCTGAGCATTTTCTTCGCCTATGAGGAGTACTTCGGGAGCCTCCGGCGATTACTGCGCAAGGAAGTCGATCTTTCCGACATCGAGAGACGCAACCAGTATGTTGCGCGTGGATTTCGCGAAACAGGTCCCAGGCTGACCTTTGATGTCATGGGCAAGCTTATCGGACCGATGGGGGTCGAGGGAGTAGTCGAGCTTGGGTGCGGAAATATCGATTTGTCTTCGTTTCTCGCCCGCTCGTACGAGGGGATGCGGTTCCTGGGTATCGATTGGGATGAAACCTTTCTGGAGCAGGCGCGGCGTACCATTAGGGAACAGCGGCTCGACGGGCGCGTTGAGTTGTTGGCGCACGACATCTTTGGACTGAGCGCTTCGCAGCACGATTTTTCGCCGTATCAGTTGGTCACGGCCATTGATCTCTTCCACGGATACTTTATCGAAGGAAGACAGAAGTTGTTGGACCTTTTCGAGACGCTCAAACAGACCTTCGCAGGAAAGAGCTTTCTCTTTTCGGAAGTGTGCTTGCCTGACGAAGACAAAATGCATCGGTTGTCCTACCCTCATGTCGAGCATGAGCTCTTCCATGCCTTGACCGGGCAGAAGACGTTCAAGGAGGGGGAATTGGAAAGCCTACTCCAAGAAAGCGGCTTCAAGAACGTCCAAACTTGGAGCGTCCGCAACCTTGGCGCGCGAATATTCCTGAGATTCGACGCCTAGCGGCAGTTTGGGCGTGCGCGGCGGGGACGACGACCGCATCGTACGTCAATGCATCGAAGCGAACGAAATCAGGCGGCCGGCATCAGATAAAGGTGCCCTCGAGATAGATTTAAGGGGTTGTCAACGTGGCTCGTATTTCCGGCTTCGAGGTCTTCGCCGTCGACCTCCCGTTTAAGGCCTCCTTTAAGCATTCTGCGGCGGAGAGAACGACTTCATCGAGTGTCTTTCTCAAGTGCACGACCGATTCCGGCGACACGGGGTTCGGTGAGTGTTTGCCGAGGGAGTATGTGACGGGAGAGACTCAAGAGGGCGTGTTTTCAGCCCTATCCGGCGAGATATTGCCGCGCCTTGTCGGTAAGGAGTTTCAGTCGATGCTCGAGCTTCGGGATTTTCTTTGGGACTGCGACGGGAAGACTCCCGGCTGGATCGATCGCAATTCTCCTCAGACCGCGGCTTGGTGTTCGTTGGATCTTGCTTTGTTGGATGCATTCGGAAGGCACTTCGGTGCCCGAGCTCTGGAGAGTGAAAGGTTGGCGAAGGTCCCGGACTTCCATTACAGCGGTGCCCTGTCAGCGGACAAGGGATTTATGTTGGCGAAATCGGCGCTGAAGCAGCGCCTGTTCGGTATTGCCCAGATAAAGCTGAAGGTAAGCGGTGCCGGCGATATTGGCGTCGTAAAGTCTCTGCGCAGACTTTTGGGAAGGGGGATCGAACTGCGTGTGGACGCGAATATGGCTTGGAGCTACGACGAGGCCGTGGAGACCATAGAGAAAATGGCCGAATGCGGCGTGTGGTCCTACGAGCAACCGCTGGCTGCTGACGACCTCGACGGTCTAGCTCGGTTGGTCGGTCAAACCGGCGTCGGGATCATGGTGGACGAGAGCCTGACCGACGGAGAGTCGCTAAAGCAGCTTGTCGAGCGGCGAGCGTGCACCGGAGTAAACGTGCGAATTTCGAAATGCGGCGGTTTGGTCGCTTCGATAAAGCGTGCCCGGGAAGCCCTCGGTGCCGGACTCGAACTGCAGCTAGGATGTCAGGTTGGCGAATCCTCGTTGCTCTCCGCCGCGCAATTGATTCTCGCGACATGCGTCGCCCCTGTGCGGTATTTCGAGGGTTGTTTTGGGCTTCATCTATTGCGCGAAGATCCGTCGACACCCCTCTTGCAGTTTGGCTACGGTGGGCGCCCCCCCAAAACAGAGGCTCGCCCAGGCTTGGGGATACAGGTAGATGAAACTGTGCTTTCTCGTTGGGTCAAGCGGTCGGCCACGATCGGATCGCCAACCGTTTGACCTCCCCTGGATTGACGATCTCGAGAACGCGTGTGTGACGTTTCTCACAGGGGACGCATGATCGTACTTCACCGACAGCTTCTGAGTGCCACCCGCTCAACTCAAAGGCGAACGGGTAAACGAATCCGGGTTAGACGGGGGTGGATGGGTCCTCATTCCCAGCGGATTCGTTTGGCGGTTTGTCTACCGGCTCGAGAGGCGTTCGGGAGATTCTCCGCTCCGCTTCTGTCAGGATGCGCGATTTCAGCTCCGGCTTGGTTTCGAACAACCGGTTCAGGTCCCGTGCCTCCAATTCGAGCAGCTCGGAACGACTCAGTGCTACAACACTCGCGGTACGGTCGCGATGATATACCAACGCCACCTCCCCGAAAAACTCTCCTCTCGTCAACTTGAGCGGCTTCGGCTGCAGCTCGACCTCTAGTTCTCCAGAGACAATGAAGAACATGCTGTCGGCCTCGGCGCCCTTGTGAATGACTACTTCACTAGCCATGACCTCTCGTGGATGCAGCAAGCTGGCGATTCCGGCGATATCTTGGGCGGAAAGAAAGGCAAAGGAAGGTACCCGGGCTACCAGTGACCAGGACTGTATGAAATCGCGGCGCTTACGCTCCTCGGAAAATGCCGACGCCAGTACGCCGGCCGGCAGAGCAAATGTACCGATCCCAAGCAACATGATGACGACCCCAAGAATTCGACCCCACAGGGATATGGGCACGACGTCACCGTAACCGACGGTAGTCAGAGTCGACACTCCCCACCAGATGGCGTGGGGGATGCTGGCAAACTGCTCCGGTTGCCTGTCATGCTCGAAGAGGAAGATTAATGAAGAGGCGATGAAGAGAATAATGAGCATCAGGGTCATTATCGCGGCGAGCGTCCGGCGTTCGCGCTTGAGCACGCGGCCGAGGATGCCCATTGCGGGGAAGTAGCGCGTGAGCTTGAGCACCCACAACAGCCTGATGAGCCGAAGAAACCGAAGGTCTATACCGGCCAAACCTCCGGCATAGAACGGTAGTATCACTGCCAGATCTATGAGGCTCAGCGGCGTCAGAACATATCGCAAGCGTCCACGGATTGGATGGCTGTAGAGTCCGGAATCGTCTAGCGTGCAGGCCCAGAGGCGCAACAGGTATTCCAGGGTGAAAATACCGATGGATAGATACAGGAAGTAATCGAGCCAGGGGCCGTACCGATGGGCAATCGGCTCCACCGTTTCCAGAACGAAGGCCACCACATTGAGCACGATGATGCTGAGTAGGCCCCAGGTAACTACCGCAGCCCACGGACCTTTCCGCTCACCGCCCTCGAGGACATCCTGGACATATTGCTGGATGCGGCGGACGGCGGATTCACGAGCCATCTAACTCAGGGTTCCGACGAGAAGATAACGTCTTCCCTTACATTCCGTCGGGCCAACGCGGCACGACCGACCCGAGTGATGGCCAGAACAAAAGCAGCCGTGCGCAAATTGACCTTCTTCTCTCGCGCTGTTTCGCGCACCGAGCCATAAGCACGGCGCATCTTCCTTTCCAGCCCGCCCACTATTTTCTCCGATTCCCACTGGAACTGCTGTATGTTCTGTGCCCATTCGAAGTAGCTTACGGTGACCCCTCCTGCATTCGCCAGGATGTCCGGGACCACAAGGACGCCTTTGCGGTGCAGGATCTCGTCGGCTTCTGGTGTCGTCGGCCCATTGGCCGCCTCGACGATGATCTGCGCCCGTATCTCATGGGCATTGCCCTTATTGATCACATCTTCCATTGCCGCCGGAATCAGTACGTCCGCATCCCAGGTCAATACTTCATCGTTTGGGAAGGAATCACCACCGGGAAACCCCTTCACCGTGCGATGCTCGGCGACCCAGGCCATGAGTTGACCAATCGCGAGCCCATCGGTACTGGCAACACCTCCCTGGTGATCGGCAACGGCCACGATCTTCCCCCCCCTTTCTGCTATCAGCCGCGCCGCATTGCTTCCGACGTTGCCAAACCCCTGAATGGCCACCGAGACCTCGGGAAAGTTGAGGTCCCGGTCGTTCAGGGCCTCGTCCAGCGCATACATGACGCCGCGCCCGGTTGCTTCCTCTCGGCCTTGCGAGCCAAACAAGTGCAGTGGCTTGCCGGTGACGACCCCGGGGGAGAATCCGTGGTACTTGGAGTATTCATCCATGATCCAGCCCATTATCTTTGCATTGGTGTTCACGTCCGGCGCAGGTATGTCGAGGGTTGGTCCGATAACCTCCTTGACGCGTTCCACGAAGGTGCGAGTGATGCGGTAGAGCTCGCGGTCGGTCAACTTATTCGGGTCGCAGTTGATTCCCCCCTTCGCGCCGCCGAATGGAACATCGACGATGGCTGTTTTCCAGGTCATCAGGTTCGCGAGCGCCGTAGCGTGGTCTTCATCGACCGTCGGGTGATAGCGCAGACCACCCTTGTAGGGTCCCCGCACATTATTGTGTTGAACGCGGAAACCCAAATGGTGCATGAGCCGGCCGCCCTCGCCCTCCGTCACCAGGTCGACTTTGACCACGCGATGAGGCGTCAGGAGAATCTCCTTTAGGTTGGCCGGAAGTCCCAGAATGTTTGCGGCCTTGTGGAAATAATAGTGGCTTTCCTCAAGCATTGGGCTTCTCCGATGTGATATAGCCGTTTCTCCTGAACCAAGTCAGGGTGCGTCCAATCGTTTCATCAACAGGTGTGCTCGCCTTGAATCCCAAATCCTTTTTGGCCTTGCTGCCGTCTGGATATTGGCCTGCCGACATAACGCCGATGACTGTCTCGCTGATACGCGGAGCTTCACCGCCGAGTAGCTTGTATCGCCACAGATGAGTCATGGCGACTATTTTGGCTGCGCGCAGCGAAACGCGACGGGTTGGGGCACCTCCGCCATCTCGGCTACTTTGTCAATGAATTCGCTCATCATTATGTTGGTGCCTGTCAACAAGTAATGACCCCCCAGGTTTACCCACCTCGCAAACCCTAACTAATCCGAGGCCCACATCCCATGCGTAAATGATATTGCGTTGGCCTTCGATGTAGGCGGGTAGAGTTTTGTTAGCCACTTCCACGACGAAACCCCCGTCGTTGGTCCGTAGTCATATTCACCTAGCACGGTGAGGAGAGTCCTATCCCCCCCCCCCACCAATACCGGGTGTTTCTTTGGCGCCCGTAATGCATAGTATTCTTTTTAAGTATAGGCTGGCGTGTTGGTTTGGCAACTGGCGTTGATCGTTCCGCGGACGAGCATACTTACAGCATTTGCGAAACATTACGTTACCGCGTTAGCCATCGTTCCAAGCGGCCTTGCGGCGCCGCTTCTGGGGCAGGGCTGGGAGACAGAATGCGCGTTTGAAGGGCACCTTGAAACCTTCACTGCTGACGCAGGTTTGCCGCGGCAGAATCATTTGAGTCCGATTCTATGTTCACAGGCAAACGAAACCATTAGCCTACGCAAACCGTGGCGGTAAATGTTCTTAGTTTCGGTAACATCTATATTGACACAACGACCTTTAGTTTCCGAGCGTTTGATAACATTCTTAATGATCCAATTCGTCGTACCTGATTGACGGTAGCAATACTCTCAATTAGAGTCCGCGTTATGTGTGCTCTGTGTTTGCGCGATCTGATGAATGGCGAGGTGATGAAAGTGCCGATTATTGACAAAAGACTATTAAGTGAAGCTGAGTATTCAAAAGAGAGTACAAATAGGAAAATCCCAACGGTCTTTTCTCCAGGGACTATGCAACCTTTTGAAGCAGTTTTGCAGGAAATTAGAGAACGCAAGGATGAGCTCTTGAACCAGATGTGCCAGGATGGTGCGATCTTACTAAGAGGCTTTGATATCAAAAGTCTTGAGGATTGCCATTGTGTGTTAGAGGCCATTGGCATTCCCTTAAATTCGGATGACCTGTGTGTTGGTGAAGTGATTCGAAAAAAAGTAGATGATTATGCATCAGAGGTGACTATGCAGGACAGCAATGAGGTTGTCCCACCCCATACGGAAGGGTATTTTTGGTATAGGCAACCTAAATCTATTTCTTTTTATTGCGAGAAAGCGAATTGCAGATATGGTGAAACGCCGCTTTTTGATTGCGTGAATATACTCAAAGCGCTTCCTCCTAAACTATTACGTAAATTACAGGGTAAAAAAGTGTTAATGCAGTTTGAATATTCTGCTTCAGAAACAGATCGTAGTGCTATCAGTAAAACGCAGATAAAAAACACATGGCAACAGGTCTTTAATACACAGGACAAAAGCGTTGTTGAGAAAGCGCTTGATCGAGATGATGTTGAATATGATTGGAAGCGTACTGGTGCTCTCTTAGTGAAGGTTTATGTTGATTTAATAGCAAAACACCCAATGACGGGAGAAAAATGTTTTCGGGGTGTTAGATATCTATTTCTAGATAGTTTAATTTATATGTCAAAACATTTTATCCGGCCAAGGCTAGGGGTCTTAAGTTCTGCGAAGTTGATAGTAAAGGCTCTGCTTGCGAAAACAATAGATACTAGAAAGGTATATTGGACAGACAGCTTGGTTGGTATTAACCTTTGTAGAAAAGAAAAGCGGTTGTTAGTGGAGGCGTATTTTAATAACTGCGCAATTTTCAAGTGGCAAACAGGTGATCTTCTTTTAGTTGATAATATAAAAGTGGGGCATGCGCGCTTGAATATTAAGGGAGAGAGAAATATATACGCCTTTGCAGGTGAATATATTGATCAAAAGAAATTAGAAGCTTAAATGTGCTGGGAGCCCTTCCATTGGTTTATATAATGGGTGCAGTGACTGAGATGTGATCTAACAGTTCCCGGTGTGTGAGAAGCGACTGTCAGCTCGAGTTTAACCGATAAACTATTGCTTCCCGATTCGTTTGGCGTCATCTAATGTGTCGAGCGGTGTTCTACCACAACACATTCTGTCTTAATGGGTGCGCTCATTCTATCCCCGACTCAACTCGGAAGGGCTACACTGTTAACGTGTGCGTCGCACAATCCTAATCTAGGCAGCAAATGGGAGCTGAAATGTGTCGTTCCGGCTGTTCCCCGTCTCCCGCTGTCAGGATAGTTGTCGTTCCTTTGGTTTAGGATTCCAAAAGACTTCTTGAGGGGGTACGAGAGACCGACAGAGAGGTTTTCCAAGCGAGCGGAAGAAAGCGATTGTGAAGAAGATGCTTCCACCGAACAACTAGACGATCCAAGGAGTTGGTGCGGGAGGAAGGAATTTCAGAGGCGGCGCTGTACAACTGGCGGAAGACGGCGAGAGGCGAAGGGCGGCTGCTGCCGGATGGAGAGTGTACGCCAGGGGGTTGGTGTGCCGCGGGCGAATTAGCGGCGGCGTTGGAGATGGCGGCGTTGAACGAGGCGCAGGTCTCGTCGTACTGCCGCGAGCGAGGTGATGGAGCTTGCCTTCCGTCACCTAGATGATCGGGGCGGCAACGCACCGACTAATGGCGTTCGTCAACAGGCTTCGTAAACGACTTGACTGGGACCTCTCCCGCTTCGCATCCAGAGCACGGCTATGCTTCGAATGTACTAAGCTGGCTGTATACACAGGGCCTGCAATGTTACGATCTCCGCCGGCATTGCTGCTCAGGCGGAAATGCAACATCGCAATATCGGACGAGATATAGGGCAATTTGACGTGTCAATCGCTTCGAGAGCGCTAATTATCCTGTGCCTGGGACTCGATCTCTGCATAGGTGGTATTCCCGGGAATTGGGCCCACGCGGATTCTTCCGAATCGCCGCGCACCGCTGGCGAGCGGGCCTTCTGGGAAGAGCTCGCGTTCTGGGAAACCATCAAGAACAGCAACGATCCGGCTGAATTCGAAGCCTACCTATCCGCCTTTCCAGAGGGCCGCTTTGCGCGTCTCGCGGAGATACGCGTCAGAAAGCTCAAGGTGCAAGGCGAATCCGATTCCGCCGAGGAAACCGACGGATCCGCACCGGATGGCAGCGATGTCTCTGAAGGGACCGCAACCGGCAGTGAGGCGGACGCCTACGACCAATCCGCCGGGACGGCACCTGGCGCAGCGGCGACGTCGACTGGGAGCGAGTTTCAGGATTGCGACGATTGCCCACGGATGGTCGTCGTGCCCGCGGGAGACTACCTGATGGGCTCTGACCGGCATCGCCCGGACGAAAAGCCGAGACACGCGGTAACCTTCACACGGCCATTCGCGATTGGTATGCACGAGGTGACGATCCGTGAGTGGAACGCCTGTGTCCGCGAGGGCGATTGCAGCTTCAGCCCTAAGGCGAACGGTGACGATAGCCTTCCGGTCGGTAATCTGAGCTGGGTCGACGCGCAACGGTATCTCGCGTGGCTCAGCAGGAAGACTGGCAATCCGTACCGGTTGCCTACGGAGGCAGAGTGGGAGTACGCCGCCAGCGGCGGGAGGGCAAGCAAGTTCTGGTGGGGGGACGAGGCCGGTAAGGCCAACGCGAATTGCCGTGATTGCGGTAGCTCCCGGGACGGGCAGGGCGCCACTGCGGTTGCTTCCTTCGCACCCAACCCCTTCGGGCTCTATGATGTTCACGGCAATCTATGGGAGTGGACCATGGACTGTGTGAATCGCTCTTACAAAGGTGCGCCTACCGACGGCTCCGCTTGGCTTCGTGGAGATTGTCTCGCGCGCGTTCTGCGTGGTGGAAGCTGGAACCTGGATTCCGACTATATGCGAACGACCCGCCGCCACCATTACGACCGGGACGTGCGCTATTACCTGCACGGTTTACGCGTCGTCCGATCGCTGCCTTAAAAGCGCTTGGAGAACCTGCGCCCGATCCTCGTAACGCTGCCTTACGGCACGATAATTTTGATCTGCTCGGACATAACCGGTGGTGTGTGCGGAATGTGGTCGGCGTCTCCGAGCAGCAACTGCAGCGTGTGCGTGCCCTTGGGCAGAACCAAATGGTACTCGGTCTGCCCGCGCCCGAAGTGTACAAAGTTGTCGTCTGCGGGAATCGGCTGATCCAACGGCGGCAGCTCGGTATCAATCAGCAGATGATGATGCCCGGTTTGGGCCTTGTCTACGCCGGCGGGCGCGGTACCCATCCCGTGGAGCCCGAACAGGACGACGAAATCCCCTCCCGGTATCACCTCTCCGTCGTGCGGCCAGATGATGTAAGCGAATGCATCCTCGGGCGCTACCGTCGGCCCCCCCGACATGCTGGGGGCATTCGGTTCCAACGAACCCGCACCATCGGTCGTCTCGAGTAACTTACCGTAGACGAAGCCCATCTGCCCGCTGTTCAACCGCACTTGGTGCCAGTTTCCCCCCGCGGCGCTACCGATCACCTTGACGCGCTTACCCTTCTTAAGGAAACCGATCTTCTGAGAATTCGTTGTCGGCGCGGCCCTAACGTTCGAGTTGGACGTTGCTTCGTAAATCTTTCCTCCCTCCTGCGCACTCAGTGGGAAAGTAAACAGCAGCAAGGTCGATGCGACAACGATGAGGCTTGATTTCACCCTAATAGCTCCTTTGGTTGTTCTCCGTTGGGTTGACACGAATCTATCGACACGCAATTCGCCAGTCATGATTTGCGCCGCCCGGGTCACTAAGTATGGTTGGGATCCCGCCTCCCCACAACCCTCGACCGCACATGCTATTGCTCGAAATCGAGCGCTTTCTCCAGCCGCAATAAGCGGTCATCGTCCGGGTTCATCTTCAAACCCGTTGCGATCATTCGCCGGGCCGCGGCGATCTTGCCTTGTCGCGACAGGGCCTCGGCAGACAGAAACAGGTTGTCGGCGGCGCTGATACGTCCGATTTGCAAGAGTCTTCGCTTGGCCCCTGTGTGCTCTGGATACAGGTCGAGGACCTCGCCGTAGGTTTCGAAGGCATTGTCTCGCGCCGGCTCGATAAGGCGGCCGTCTTTCCCTTTCCATCAGCCTGACGCAGCAACGCCTTGATGATCTGCCGTTTGTCGCTTTGCATGTCAGCTGGTGATGCGACCTGCGGCTGCTCCCTGACGCTCACTGGAATTGACCCGCATTCGCTGACCCAAACGGACCCACTGACGTCGCGCGCCGGCGTCGTGTTCTGTTGACCGCTAGGCCGCCGACACCTTGAACCGTAATCTGGGCGATCATCTCTTCGCGCCGTTTAGCTGATCAGCCCCTTGGACTCGCGGGGAAAGAGGCCAAGGAAATCTGCAACCCGACGACGCGACCGCGAATCGCGTAGGACGTTGGATCCCGCCCGCCTCCACTGCCCGCTGTCTGGCTACGAGTTGCCGAGCAACGACAGTGGCGGGTGCTTTACTTCCATCTGCTGTTTCTCGATGGAGTGCATGTCGAATGCCCCGAACAGGAACGTCCGCTATCGATGAAACTACAGTCTCTTGGGTTGATATCTGTAATCGGCAGCGGTCTGTCGACTCCGGCGTCCGCCCACACCTGAGTGAAGAGCATACTGCAACCGCGGAGACCGAATCCGGCAATGACCGGAGTGTGTCTCCTGCCGTTCCCGGCCATCCTCTATTAAACCGGTCCGACACCGCCCCGACTCGATTTGCGAATGTCTGTTGTGCGCATATTCGGGTCGTCCCCTGATTGATTCGTTCGACTGCCGGGATGCATTCCATCAGGGGGTCGGCTAACTGGCGCTTTCACTCACAAGCTGACCTTTGCTGCTAGGTCAGTCATGAGTGAAACCGGCCATAAGCGGAACTAGCCAGTCGGTTCAGCTGTAGTAGTCGGGACTTGATTAACCCTTTGGCTCCTTGTTCTTTTTCTCCTTTTTATCCTTCTTCTGCTTCTTCTCTTTCTTTTCCTTTTTTTCCTTAGTCGGCTTTTCGTCCTTTTCCTTTGAACCGGCCCATGCTTTTCCTTTTTCGAGGCCCTGTTCGCTCGCATGTTCTGCGCGCACTCCACCAGCACCGTACCCCTTCTTATCCTGGTCTGCGGAAGAAGTGCCAGCTGTCATCAATAATGCCGATGAAAGAATAAGAACCGATAGTTGAAATTTCATGCTAAGTCTCCATTGGATCATCATGCGACTAGTGTAAACCCGTTTCCTAGCGGCTTCACGAGGGGCAAGAATGAGGTTCCGAGTAGCCGACTTTGGCGTGGCTATTGCGTGACCGCTTGGTGTCGGTAGCTGCTTGAGGGGATCGCCACCAAGCAGTACTGGCGACCGCCGGCAATCTTCGCAGCGCGCGGATTAGACACGTCCATGTCGCCATCCGCGCAGCTGGCAGGCGGGAATCACCCGGCCTTTGGTACCCACGCCGTGCACCAGCCTTTGGCGTTGACCGCTTTGCCGGGGAATAGCGAGCACGGCGCCCAGTCGCCTGCACCCTGAATGAACTGACAGTTACTGCAGAACTGTTGATCGGCGGCCTTGCCGGCCTTGTCGGCGCGCGGGGCCTGGGTTGCGTCATGTTTGTATTTCAGGCCGAGCGCGATGGGATCACTCTCGGATACCTGTGGCAGATCTGCGGCCATTGCGCGGCGCGCCCCAATCAGGCTGCTCACCGGCACGACGGTCACTGCAGCGGCGAGAATACCAAGCGCGCGGCGGCGGTTCATGTTGGCTGGATTTTCACTCATTGTGTACCTCTGGCTTGTTGGTGGATCATAAACAACTTGCAGTCGGTCCCACGGTCCTGATTAGCCGGCTACGTCGTTCGCTGTCCGGTTCGCTTTTATAGTAAACGGCTATTTTCGGAGGTGGGCACGGTCTGGATGATAGACCGAAACCATAGGCCGGAGTTCGCCACATTACCGTGACCGGTCCATCCAGACCGCTATTGACCCATGCTGAATTAGCGCAGTCGTTTTTTCTCGCTGGCTTCGGCCGGCTGAGCCGGGCCAGTGTCCTTTACCGGGGACAGCTGGTGCGGTGAGATATTCCGGCTAGTCTTAGTCTGCAATGTGTCGGGGCCTGCCGGTCAGGAGTTCAAAAAGCCGCCGTTTGATCGGATTTCCTGGCCTACGACCGGTTACCAATCCATTGCAGTCGCTGCCGGGTTGGATCTCCACCGACAGGTTTGGCCGAAATTTGGATGGTCGCAGCACGTTAGCTGAATTCCCGCTCGGGTCGCTTTGCGATCAAATTGCCAGCTTTTTTCGAGGTCCGCAATGCGCATGAAGCTGCCCATCGCTGGGGGCTTGGCGAACGGCAGTTCATGGCCGGTTGCACGCATCCAAATTTGCGCCACATAGCCGCCATTCGCGCCTCGGCGACACAATCAGACTCCCATCAACTACGAGGGAGCCTGACATGGAAACCAATCAAACCCACGAACCCTGGAACAAAGGCAAGCTGGTCGGCCAAAAGCCACCACTCAAGCTAAAGGATATCTGGGCCATTCGAATCCATCTCCAAAACGAATACCAGCTGCGCGACCTGGCCATGTTCAACCTGGCGATCGACAGCAAACTGCGCGGCTGCGATCTGGTGAATCTGCGCGTTCGGGACGTGACGCACGCCGATCAGATTCTGCCCCGGGCGATGGTCGTGCAGCGAAAGACCCAACGACCGGTGCAATTTGAGTTGACCGAGCCGACCAGGTGCGCCGTCTCAGCATGGATCAAAAAGGCGAATTTGAAGCCGGAGCACTACCTGTTCCCCAGTCGCCTGGCGAAATCACCGCATGTCTCCACGCGCCAGTATGCCCGCATTGTGCATCAGTGGGTCGCCGCCATTGGACTCGATTCGACGGTCTATGGCACGCACAGCATGCGACGGACCAAGGCGACGTTGATCTACAAGCGAACCAAGAACCTGAGGGCCGTCCAACTCTTGCTCGGCCACACCAAGCTTGAAAGTACCGTGAGATACCTGCGTATTCCAGTGAAACCTGCCACCCATTCCACGTGAAGGCTGCCACCCGGACCGGGGCAAAGCTGCCACCCATCGGAGCGTAGCGACGCGGGGTTTGTGTATTGTTACTCGGGTTGGGTTGGCTGCGTCAATTTTGCTTTACGTTTGCGCATCGATGCTCCTTTGAGATTGATCTTGTAAGCGTTGTGTACGAGGCGGTCGAGGATGGCATCGGCCAGGGTGGGATCGCCGATGACGTCATGCCATTTTTCGATGGGGAATTGACTGGTGACCAGGGTTGAGCGGGCACCGTGGCGGTCCTCCAGGATCTCCAGCAGATCACGCCGATGCTCTGCGGTCAGTTTGGCCAGTCCCCAGTCATCGAGGATCAAGACATCGGTCTTGGCCAGCGTGGCCAGCAGCTTGGGGTAGCGCCCGTCACCCTTGGCGATAGCCATGTCCTGCAAGAGCCTGGGCAGTCGCAGGTACAAGGCGGTATAGCTTTCCCGACAGGCTTTCTGTGCCAAGGCACAGGCCAGCCAGGTCTTGCCGACGCCGGTCGGTCCGGTGAGCAGGATATTGAGGTGTTCCTTGGTCCATTGGCAGCTGGCCAGTGACTGGATGAGGGATTTATCCAGTCCCCTGGGATGGCGATAGTCGATGTCTTCCAGGGCGGCATTGTGTTTGAGCCTGGCCCGGCGCAGCCGACTGCCCAGGCGCCGGTTGTCGCGTTCTGTGGCTTCGCGGTCGACCAGCAGTCCGAGACGTTCTTCGAAGGACAGTTCTTCGATGTCCGGCATTTGCATCTGCTCGGCCAGTGCCGTGGCCATGCCGGTAAATTTGAGCGCCTGGAGTTTGTCCAGGGTGGGATGTGTCAGCATAAGTATCTCCAGTC
>Ga0316191_10000149_pt1 | contig 38928 bp, 37 predicted proteins | sample Eddworburr2cm_MG_FD_204928 | JGI IMG/M metagenome (GOLD analysis project Ga0316191, IMG submission 204928) | Coastal sediment microbial communities from Maine, United States - Eddy worm burrow 2 cm | ecosystem: Environmental > Aquatic > Marine > Coastal > Sediment | place: USA: Maine...
CCCCAACCCCCCGTGCCCGGCAAAGACTTACCCTTCGCTCAAAACCCCCCGCCGAATTTGATCCCGCTCCATAGACTCAAACAGCGCCGTAAAGTTACCTTCCCCAAACCCCTCATCCTTCTTCCGCTGAATGAACTCAAAGAACACCGGCCCAATCACCGTCTCGGAGAAAATTTGCAGCAGCAACCGCGGGTCGTCATTCTCGGTTGAACCGTCCAGCAGGATGCCACGAGCCTGCAATTCATCAACCGGCTCACCATGCCCCGGCAGACGCTCATCGAGCATCTCGTAGTAAGTCTCCGGCGGTCGCGTCATGAACGGAACACCGTTTTCTTTCAGCCGGTCCCAGCAGGCCAGCAAGTCGTCACAGATCAGGGCGATGTGCTGGATGCCTTCACCGTTATATTGCATCAGGAACTCTTCGATCTGGCCGGAGCCCGCCGTCGCTTCTTCGTTCAGGGGTATGCGGATCTTGCCATCCGGCGCCGTCATCGCCTTGGACAACAAACCGGTGTACTCACCCTTGATATCGAAGTAGCGGATTTCCCTGAAGTTGAACAGGCGCTCGTAGAAATCGGCCCAGAAGGCCATCCGGCCACGATAGACATTGTGCGTCAGGTGATCGATCAGTTTGAAACCACAGCCTTCGGGGTGCCGGTCGACACCTTCATGAAAGCGAAAATCGATGTCGTAAATGCTTTCGCCGTCCTCGTAACGATCGATCAGGTAAAGCGGGGCGCCGCCGATACCCTTAATCGCCGGCAGGCGCAATTCCATCGGCCCGGCAGGAATGTCAATCGGTTGAGCACCTTTTTCCAACGCCATCGCGTAGGCTTTGTGCGAATCAGCCACCCGGAACGCCATACCGCAGGCGCAGGGCCCATGCTCTTCGGCGAAGTATGAGACATAGTTGCCAACTTCATTATTGATGATGAAATTGATGTCGCCCTGGCGCCACAGGGTGACTTCCTTTGAACGGTGCTTCGCCACTTCAGTGAAGCCGAGCATTTCAAACAGGGGCTCGAGTACGCCGGCCTCAGGTGAGGCAAATTCGACGAACTCGAAACCGTTCAAACCCATCGGGTTTTCATACAGGTCAGTCATTTTTTTCCCCAGGTCAAAAAGGAGTCTTGTTAACTCCTATTCTAATACTTATTCCATCGGTTACTGGGAACATGTGAAATCATGATCATCCACCACACCGATTGCGGCGTGTTGACGTTCACCAGTTCATGAAGCGGCTCAGGCCGCCAGCCGCCCCGCCAATTGACGCAGCAGCGCGGCGCCATCTCCCTCCCACGCAGATCCGTGCATGCAGGCCAGGACCCGCGGCGAAGTGGCTGCGAGTTTTTCCATCAGCTCATGGACCTGGCGGGTCTGGGAGAAATAATCCAGCGCGCCGCGCATCGCTTCGCTGGTCTCCAGGATATCCTCCGAGGTCAGCGGTTCATGCTCATTACCGCCCTGCGTGAACAAATCGCCGCAGAACAATGTTTTGGTCGTGGTTTCGAACAGGTGGCCACATTCCCAGGCATGCGGGAGGTGAGGCGTGTCGATCCAGCGCACGACGTGGGTACCCAGCGATAGCTCTTCGCCATCGGCCAGGGCATGGGCAGGCCGCAGGGCGATGTCGTCGATGCTGACCATCTTGGCGACCCGGCTGCACAGGGGCTCGGCTGCCGGCGCCAGTTCCAGGAAATCGTTGAGCGCGCCGCACTCGTCGGCCTCGTAGTGTGAAAAGCTGATGTAGCGCAATGACTCGACCGGAATCACCGAGGTAATGGCGGCCCGGATGAGAGGAAACATTTTGAGCGGCCCGGTGTGGTGGAGCAACGGTGCGTCATCCACGATGAGGTACTGGTTGAACGTAAATCCGCCGGGGATCACTGCCGGCGGCACCGGGGTGCTGATGCGGTAAATGCCGTCGGCGATTTCGTCGATTCGCGTGTCGTCCTGCCTGCTGGTGTTCATTGTAAAGGGCCCTCCGGGGCGCTAGGGAGCGGGCGGGCTGCCGGCTCCCGAAAATGTAAGTGCCTGGATGGTCGCAGCGAGTTCTGCCGCGGCCGCTTGCTCGGACAGGCGGCCGGACAGGCGCAGTGCCCGGTAGGTCAGAAAATCGAGCAACCCCCGGACCAGGGCGGCCCGGGTCGAACCGGAAGGGGTGACAATGTCGGCCACCGCATCCGCCAGGCCTTCATAAGCGCTCATTTCCCTATCCAGGGTCGGGGAATGGCTGCGCTGCTGTGCGCAAAGCCAGGCGTATCCAAACATAGCCTCGTGGATCCGGCAGAGTTCGGCAACGCTCGCCTCGATACGCCGTTGGGCATCAGCGATGCCGCCGAGTTCCGCCAGGTCTGGAAGTGTCAGGGTCTCGGCGAAGGTCCGCGTGCAGTCCTGAAACAGCGTTTCCTTGGTCGGGAAATGCTTGCGGACGGTGGCCACGGAACAGCCGGCTTTCCGGGCCAGCGGCTCGAACTCCGTGATGCCCTCGGCGTGGAGTGTCAATGCGGCCTGCAGGATGTCCTGACGGGTCTGTTCTGCTGCTTTGCGACGTCTGTTGGAATCGTATTGCCTGACCATGCTGGCAGATTAGCATATTAATTAGGAGTAGACTATATTAAATAACATATTAATATATTTAATATAAAATTCAATTCTTCTGCGCGGCCTTGGGCGAGGCAAATTCGATGAACTCTAATCCGTTCAAACCCATCGGGTTTTCAAACAGGTCAGTCATTTTTTTCTTCCAGTCAAAAAAGAGTCTTGCCAGCTCCTATTCTGGTACTTATTCCAGCGGTTCGAAGCGGGCCTGGAAAAACCGCAGGTATTCCGGTTCGTAGTTCATTTTCAGACCCTTGATTTCGTTTCTTCTTTCATAAACCTCGGCGACGGCTTCCACCACGACATCCATATGCGCCTGGGTGTACACCCTGCGCGGCAGGGTCAGCCGGACCAGTTCCAGTGCGGGGCGGCGGTTTTGGCCGGTCACCGGGTCTCTGCCGGCGGACACGTTGCCGCGCTCCATGCTGCGGATACCGGCCTCGAGGTAGAGCTCGGCCGCCAGTGTCTGTGCCGGGAACTGGTCCTGGTCCAGGTGCGGCAAAAATGCCTTGGCGTCGAGGAAAATGGCATGCGAGCCGATGGGCCGTACGATGGGCACGCCGGCTTTGCGCAGATTAACGCCCAGGTAGCGCACCTGCCCGATACGCGCATCCTGGTGTTCCTGCATCACGGCTTCACGCAAGCCCAGGGCCATAGCCTCCATGTCCCGCCCGGCCAGCCCGCCATAGGTGTGCAGGCCTTCATAGACCACCACCATGTTCTGGGCTTTCAGGAATACTTCCCTGTCGTTACAGGCAAAGAAGCCACCGATGTTCACCAGCAGGTCCTTCTTGGCGCTCATGGTGCAGCCGTCGGTCAGGTCGCAGATCTCACGCAGAATTTCAGGGATTGATTTGTCGGCATAGCCCTCTTCCCTGCGCCGGATGAACCAGGCGTTCTCGATCGTGCGGGTCGCATCCAGCATGATCGGAATATCGTATTGCTTACACCAGGTATTGAGTTCCTTCAGGTTGGCCATCGAGAATGGTTGCCCTCCAGCCATATTCACGCAGCCCTCCAGGCTAATGTAAGGAACATGGTCCGCGCCTACTTCAGCCACCAGCTTATCCAGCTTGGCGAAATCCACATTGCCCTTGAACGGATGATCACTGGACGGGTCATGCGCTTCATCTACAATCACGTCGACAAAGTTTCCGCCGGCCATTTCCTGGTGCAGGCGCGTGGTGGTGAAATACATATTGCCCGGTACGTAGTCACCCTCTTTGATCATGATCTGCGACATCAGGTGCTCCGCGCCGCGGCCCTGGTGGGTGGGTACCAGGTATTTGTAGCCGTAGAACTTCTGCACGGCGTCTTCCAGGTGATAGTAATTCTCACTGCCCGCGTAAGCTTCGTCACCCATCATCAGGCCCGCCCATTGGCGGTCACTCATGGCAGATGTGCCCGAATCGGTCAGTAAGTCTATGTACACGTCCCGGCTGCGCAGGAGGAAGGTGTTATACCCCGCCTCGCGGATTGCATGCTCGCGCTCCTCGCGCGTGGTCATCCGCAGCAATTCAACCATTTTGATCTTGTAGGGTTCGGCCCAGCTATGTCCTGATTTGTCTTTCATGATGTCGCCCTTCCACTGTCACATGCGCAGCAAATCTGCGAAATTCTTTCTTAAACCATTATCTCCAATTAATCCGGATTATGTGTTTCATTTTCGATTAAAAAGGACTATATTTAGAACATACATTTCTTTTTTATTATTTATTTGAAACTTATGTTATGCATCAATTGACCCGCTCTGAACGCCGTCTGCTGGACGCAATGCAAAAAGACACCACGCTCAGCCAGATCGACCTGGCGGAGCTTTCCGGCAAGTCCAGGACATCCATCTGGCGATTGATACGTGAATTCGAGGAAGCCGGCCTGATCGAAGGTAAGGTCGCGTTGCTGAATCCCAAAGAACTGGGCCTGCAGATTCACGTGATGCTGTCGGTCAGCATGGTGAAACATTCTGACCGAACCCGGCAGGAGTTCGAAGCACACGTCCAGACCTTGCCGGAGGTGATGGAATGCTATTCCGTTTCCGGTGACCGGGATTACGCCTTGCTGATCATTTCCCGTGACATGGAATCGTATAACGATTTTCTGAACACGCAGATTCTCGACCATCCCAGCGTGCATTCGGCCAGTTCCAGTTTTGCACTCCGCAGGGTCAAGTACACCACCGCCCTGCCCCTTTAGGACACAGACATGAAAACCATTATTGAACCCTTCCGGATTAAATCCGTTGAGCCCATTCGCATGACCACCCGCGAGGAACGCGAACAGTGCATCCGCGATGCCTATTACAACCTGTTCACTCTGCACTCGGACGATGTACTGATCGACCTGCTCACAGACTCGGGTACCTCCAGCATGAGCGCCAGGCAGTGGGGCGCACTGATGGTGGGCGATGAATCCTATGCCGGCAGCCCGTCTTATTACCGTTTCAAATCTGCGGTAAAAAACCTGATGCCCTTCAAGTACCTGATTCCGACCCACCAGGGGCGGGCCGCGGAAAGCATCCTGTTCACCATGGTAGCCAACGAAAGCCATTCGATACCCAACAACACGCATTTTGACACCACCCGGGCAAACGTCGAGTCTCAGGGCGCGGAAGCCGTGGACCTGGTGATCGAGGAAGGCCGCAACCCTGAAACCGAGCACCCCTTCAAGGGCAATATGGACATCGCCGCGCTGGAGCGTTTCATCGAGGAACGCGGTGCGGAAAACATTCCGCTGTGCATGCTGACCATCACCAATAATTCCGGCGGGGGTCAGCCCGTGTCGATGGAGAATATCCGCCAGACCCGCGAAGTCTGCGACCGCTACGGATTGCCGTTATTCATCGATGCCTGCCGTTTCGCTGAAAATGCGTGGTTCATCAAGATCCGTGAGCCCGGTTACCAGGACACTCCGGTAGTGGATATCGTGCGCGAGATGTTCTCCTATGCCGATGGCTGCACGATGAGCGCGAAGAAAGACGGCCTGGCCAATATGGGTGGCTGGCTGGCCATGAACAACGAAGAGTGGGCCGTCGAATGCCGCAACCGGCTGATCCTGACCGAAGGTTTTTCAACCTATGGCGGGCTGTCCGGCCGCGACCTCGAAGCCATTGCCGTGGGCCTGGAAGAAGTCGTTGACGAAGACTACCTGAACTACCGGATCGCCTCGACCCAGTATGTCGCCACGCATTTCATGGAAGCGGGCGTGCCGATCATGAAACCCGCCGGCGGCCATGCAGTTTATATCGATGCACGGCAATTCCTACCCCATATCCCGCCACTGCAATACCCTGGCCAGTCGCTGGCGATTGAACTGTACAAAGAGGGTGGTATCCGGGGCTGTGAAATCGGCACCGCGATGTTTGGCCTGCGCCCGGACGGTAAAGAGGAACCGGCCCACATGGACCTGGTGCGCCTGGCCATCCCCCGGCGGATGTACACCCAGGCCCACATGGACTATGTTATTGAAGTTATGGCGGAGGTCTTTGCAAACCGCGAAAACCTTCGCGGCATGAAGTTCGTCCGCCAACCCAAGGCGCTGAGACATTTCACGGGAAGGTTCGATTACGTTGACAACTGACAGGCCCTTTAGCGTCATTGCGCATCGAGGCGCTTCGGGCTACCTGCCCGAGCACACGCTGGAAGGAGTAGCCATGGCGCATGCCATGGGAGTCGATTACATCGAGCAGGATGTGGTGCTGACCCGCGACAACGTGCTGATCGTCTTACATGACCTGTACCTGGATGCGGTAACCGACGTGGCCGAAAAATATCCGGCCAGGCAACGTCCCGACGGTCGTCGCTACGCGATTGATTTCACCCTTGAGGAAATCCGCAGTCTGCGGGTCAATGAACGAATTGATGCGGATGGGCAGGTCGAGTTTCCAGGCCGTTATACGCATCTGGATTCACGATTTAGAGTTCCTACCCTGGCGGAGGAAATCACATTGATCCAGGGCCTGAACCGTTCCACCGGCCGGAATATCGGCGTTTACATCGAACCCAAGTCTCCCGCCTGGCATGACAACGAGGGCCGGGACCTGGTCCGGGAAGTGGTCAAGGTTCTGGACCACTTCGGCTATAAACAGCGCAAAGACAAGGTCTGCCTGCAGTCGTTCGATACGAAATACCTGGAATACGCCCGGCACGAACTGCAAAGTGATCTAAAACTTGTACAACTGATCGGCGACAACAGTTGGGGCGAAAGTGATGTTGATTTTGATTCTCTAATAACCAGGCAAGGTCTTAAAAGTATTTCTAATTTAGTAGATGGAATTGGCCCCTGGCTCCTGCAGGTGATACAGCTTTCAGAAGAAGAGGCTCCTGATATATCAGGTTTAACTGCCCTTGCGCACCAACTCGGGCTGTTTGTTCACGCCTACACATTGCGCGCAGATCAGTTACCTGCCGAAGCGGGCGGTATTGAAAACATCACACGCTTCCTGGCCAGGAAGGTAGGACTGGACGGGGTCTTTACCGACCATCCGGACCAGGTCATCCACGCCCTGGGTTAAACCCTGCGTCATGCGGTCGTCCGGCCGGGTCAAGCGCGACTGCCGGCGAGACCCGAGAATACCTTCTGACACTGTCACCGGTTTTTCACCATGAGCACTAGTTATAAAAAGGCGGCCCTGGCCATCGTAACCGCCAGCCTGGCTTTGACCCTGGGCGGCTGCCTGGTCAATCGAGCGGCTGAAGTCAAAGGCCAGTTCTGCGATTTCGACTCCAATTTCAATCTGCGATTTACCCGGTCGGCCGCAGTGGATTTTCTCCACCCGGTCATGCTGGACAAGGACATCTTGTGGCTTACTGCATCAGAGCCAACCGAGACCGTTGTTTCGGGCGATGAAAAGCTGATGGTTTTCGTGATGGAGAAATCCGGCCCTGCTCCCGATCCGGCAGATGACATCCGGGTCGAGCTTCGGTTTGACCTTCTGGATGATCAATACAAGCTGGCGCAAATCCGGTTTGACCCGAAGCTCAACGCCATGATTAACCCGGAAGTCATGGACCAGGCCACGATCGACAGAGGTTCCCGGCTCATGTGCGAGACCGGCTACAGCCTGGCTTCGCGAGAAGTGGAAATCGACCTCTCGGAGCAGTCCCTTGACGAGTTACCGGACCGACAGGAAATACTCGAACTACTCGGACCCCCATTCGAGCTCGACGCGCTGTCCGATAGCTTCACTTACGAATACAGGCTCAAGGGCAGCGATGATGACGGCCTGAATACGCGCTTCACAGTCTGGTTTGACGATTCAGGTCAGAAACTGGCGCGCATGGAGTCACGATATTCGCACTTCCACACCACCACCGATTTTCAGCAGAAGAAAATGCGTGTACAGCTGAAGATGCTGGGGGGTTAAACTGTGGCAATGGCAAACCGCAAATCCAGAGTGCCCACTACCCGCCTGGGCCGTCTCGCCCGAATGGGCTTTGCCGCAGGGGAGCTGGCTGTTGGTGGAATGGCTGAAGGCGTCAGACGCCTGACGGGTGTCACGCCCGAGGACGCGGTCAACGTATTCCTGACGGCAACCAATGCACAGAGGCTGGCTAAACGGCTGGCCGGTATGCGCGGCGCCGCCATGAAAATGGGGCAGATCATGTCGATGGAGAGCGTCGATTTCCTCCCCAAAGAATTTTCCGACGCGCTTGCCATGCTCCGCGATTCCGCCAATACCATGCCTGATTCGCAAATCCGGCGGGTGATGGGGCAGGCTTACGGCAAAGGCTGGGAGAACCAGTTTGTAGATTTCGACTATGAACCCATCGCCGCCGCCTCCATCGGGCAGGTACACCGGGTGCGAACCCGTGACGGCCGCGACCTGGCGCTGAAAATCCAGTACCCCGGGGTTGCCAAGAGCATCAACAGCGATGTCGACAACATGGCCCTCTTCCTGCGCATGGCCAATGTCCTGCCGGTTGAGCTGGACGTTTCCGGCATCGTGGCAGAGACCAAGCGCCAGCTGCGGCAGGAGGCCGATTACACCATCGAAGCCAACTACCTGCGCGACTACCATGAGCTGGTTCGGGACGACGACCGCTTCATCGTACCGAAAGTGCATGATGACCTGACCACCCGGCACGTCCTGGCAATGGATTTTGTCGAGGGCGAGCCGCTGGAGACACTGGGCGAGGAAGGGGTTTCCCAGTCTTTGCGTGACCGCGTCGGCAAGCGTCTTGAAGAACTGATGTTTCGTGAGTTGTTCGAATTTCGCACCATGCAGACAGACCCGAATTTCGCGAACTACCTGTACCGCCCCGAGGACGGGCGAATCGTACTGCTGGATTTCGGCTCGACGATCACCTTCAAAAAGGCATTCACTGAAAAATATCGAAAAATTTCCCGGGCACTGATCGATGAAGATGAAGGCGCTGTGAGGCACTACGCGGAGCAGATCGGTTACATGAGTCCCGATGACAGTTCCGCGCATGCTGAGCGGCTGTTGGACATGATCCGCATGGTCTGCGAACCGATCCGCCAGGACTTACTGTATGACTTTGATGCCTCGGATATGACGTCCCGCGCCCGGGATGCCGGCCTGGAAATGGCCTGGAAAAGCCGTGGCGAACTCAGAACGCCTCCGCCTGAAACCGTATTCCTGCACCGAAAACTGGTTGGCTCTTACCTGCTATGCGCCCGCATCAAGGCCAGGGTCAATGTCCATCGGCTGATTGCCGAACACCTGTAGTTCGCTCAGTTTTGCTGGCTCTCCGGCAGAATCGGTTTCTGCCCCACGGGAATCGGCGATACGTAGGGGTTTTCCTTCATTTTTTCATCGAATTCGGCTTTCGCCGCGACCCGAAGATCTTCATCGAGCAGGAAATCCATGGCGGTTAAAGCCAGCACCTTGGCAGCAACCACTGCGCCGCGCGAAGCGTTCGGGCGTCCGTGGCTGGCCGCGGTCGCCCAACTGTGCCAGGGAAGATCCAGACCTGCGGTCGCCACGTAAACGCTGACCCCCGGCGCCAGGCGAGTCACCTCGGCAACGTCTGTTGAACCACCCGATACCGGCATGACTCCTTCGAGCAGTGGTTTGACTTCAGTCGGGTAACCCAGTGGCTCTACGCCCACGTTTCTTTGCAGCTCCCGCGCAAACGCGTGGTCTTCCTCGGAAAAGACGGGCGCGCCGACGTATTCGAGGTTGGCCTGCGCAGCCTCCTGCAGCGGACGGTTCAGCAACAGTTCGTGCACGCCGGTAATCAGCGTGACCTTGTGCGTGGTTTGCGTGGCAAGCGCAGCAGCCTCGGCAATCTGCAGCATCCACTCATAGTTTTTCAGGACCTTCGGACGATTGTCATCGCGCACGTAATACCAGACCCTGGCGTAGGCCGGCACGACATTGGGTGCTTCGCCGCCGTCTGGAATGACATAGTGAATACGCGCACTGGGCTCGATGTGCTCGCGCATCATGTTCACCGCGTGGTTCATCACCTCTACCGCGTCCAGGGCGCTGCGGCCATTCCACGGGTCGTGGGCGCCGTGGGCTGCGCGGCCAAAGAACTCTACCTGGAAATTGTTCATGGCCTGGCCCGTGTCATTTGACACCTCGTTCAGGTAGAACGGATGCCAGTCGAGCGTAATGTCGATACCGTCGAAGACGCCCGCATTTGCCATGTAAACCTTGCCGACCACGGTTTCTTCGGCAGGGCTTCCGAACAATTTGACCGTTCCGGGTATGTCGAACTGGTCCATCGTGCGTTTCAGTGCGATGGCTGCCGCCACCGACCCGGCCCCGAACAGGTTATGCCCGCAGCCTTGTCCGTGCGGGTGTCCGTCATCCCTGGCCTGCTCCTGCGGCACAGGCGCGTTACCGATGTTAGGCAGTGCATCGTATTCGGCCAGGATACCGATGACCGGCCCGCCCTGCCCCCAACTGGCGACGAAGGCTGTGGGCATATCCGCAACGCCGCGTTCCACGCTGAAGCCTTCTTTTTCCAGCACGTCCCCCAGCAGTTGGGCCGAACGGGTTTCTTCGAGTGCAATTTCCGAGTAGTTCCACAGTTCCATCGACAGGGTCTGGATGATGGACTGAAGGTCATCGACTTTTTCGATGACCGCCTGTTTCTCGACAGCTACTTCTGCGCTGGCGACCATGGGCTGGAAGGACAGGAAAATCAATCCGGCTGCTGCAAGTGAATATCTGATGAACATGTTCATGTATTACTCCTTTCTCCGCCGCCGGCGTCCGCTGCGGCCTCTTCGTCCGGCAGGTGCAGCACGCGCCGACCCTGCTTCAGGCGGTGGCGGCAGATCCGGCAACTTATCCTGTGATTCCAGGCCGGACATGATGACTTCTCTCATGGCCTCGTCAATGGCCGGGTCGGTTTCAAAGGGCTGGTAGGCTGCCAGGCGCTTTTCAACTTCAGCACAAGCGCGTTCCACCAGGGTGGGAGGAGCCGTTTCCTCCGCCGTGTCCCGCGTGGTGCGGTCGATGACGGGGTCGGTGAGGTAGAGTTCCTGCGGCCAGTGCTGCAGGGTTTGTTCCGCAGTAATCAGGTGTCCCTCGTTGATCAGGTGGTCCACCAGGTGATCACTCGGCAGATCATCCAGGATCTTGATCTCGCGGCAAAAATGGAGAGCCTGTCCGCAGACTTCATTGTCGAATACCAGTTTGGGCAGGCTGAACGTCAGCACGAAATCCAGCATCCCTGGACCCGCTACTGAATTGACGCCGGCCAGTGCGGCCAGCAAAGCGCTGCTGAACGACTCGCCGCCAGCCTGGGCGTCCAGTTCCTTGCCATCGCTCAGCGCCATGTAGGCCTGCGAGGGCAATCCGAGGTACTTGGCGATGGCCACGTAGGCCACATCCAGGTGCTGCGCCTCGATTGCCGCCATCGGCGAACTGGCCGCCTTCATATGAAACGTCGCCGGAGCGCCGCCAAACAAGACCGGGTGGCCCGGACGCAGAATCTGGGCCATGGTGAGGCCGGTTAACACGTCAACACAGTGGAATACCAGCGCACCCACCAGCGTCACCGGCGCGATCAGCCCCATCAGCGTCACCGGCACAATCTCGACCGGTATGCCCGCATCGACGCAGTCGAGCAGGTTCTGGCAGGAGTCCTCGCCAAAACGGAAATTACCGGTCGCCGTGATGGTGAATACCGACATGGGTTTCGCTGCCAGTTCAGCTCCATCTTTGCGGAACATCTGTAGCAATTTGACCAGCCGCGGTATGCCGTCTTCGCTGAAGGCGCCTGATGCAACCGGTCTCTTGGAGTTAGTCAGCGACATGTACAACCGCCAGACATCCGATACTTGTGGCTCGATGTCCTTGTTGGTTGAAAACGCCGTGGCCAGGTAGCCCAGGTTACTGAGCCCATCCGCCAGGCGGATATACTCAACAAAGTCCGTTGAATCAGCCAGGCGGGTCTGACCGGTGCGATGGTCAAGTATTTTCAGTCCGCTGGAACCCGGCACGAAATTGACGTTATACCCCCCCAGCTCTGCATGGGGTTGCCCGTCCCGGTCGAACAGCGTGAACGATTCAGGCGCGGTTTCGATGGCCCGTTCCACCACGTCGTGTGGAAAAAATATCCGTTCACCACCGGCGTCTGCTTTCAGTCCGTGATCCAGCAGTCTCTGACGCATATTGGCGCCGCGAATTTCCATCCCTTTTTCCGCCATGATCCGCTTGGCTTCATCCAGGATCCGGACGATCAGTTCTTCGCTGAGCACGTTTAATGTTGGCCGCATAAATTCATTCCTGTGGTTAAATATCGGGACCATGCAAAACAGGTCGCGAAATCATACCAGCAGGTGGACTCGGAATACGACTCTCGACCGTATTTTGTTGGCTATTGCCGTGGCGGTGATATCGTCCTGCGCAACCGCTCCGCCTCCGGATTCGGCTGATAATTTCTGGAACGGCTATTCAACGGTTGCCGTATCCCCTAATGGCAGGCTGGCCGCGGCCGCGAATCGGCATGTCATCGTGCTGTTCGATATCCTGGAGCAACGGCAGGCCGGCTGGTTCTGGGCCTTGGACTCAAAAGGAAAAAGTTTTACCCTGCCCCGTTCCGGGCTGGGTGACACGCTCGAATTCATCGACGCCCATCACGTGATCACCACCGGCATGGGTGGAATCGCCACGGTCTGGGATGTAAGGACCGGACAAAAAACTCAACAGGTAGATGCGCCCGCCAATGGCGTCGATGCGATCAGCCTGGCCTGGTCACCTGTTTCCCGCGACCTGGTCATGGGCACCCGCGACGGTAGCATTCTCGCCGTGAGTCTGGAGGGCGAACAACCCGGAGAAACCCAATACCTGCTTTCTCACGTCGGGCGCGTCAACGACCTGGTGTTCAGTGCCGACGGCAAGTACATGGCCTCGGCTGCCCACGATAAAACCGTCGTGATCTGGGACATGAAGACCCACAAAGAAATCAGCCGCCACGTCACGAAGGGTGATATATCAGACCTGGAGGTCATCAGCTCAAGGCGTGAACTGATCATTGCCGGTGATGATGTTGCCATCTGGAAATTCATGAAAGAAGAAGAGGTTACACAACTAAGTGAACATAAAGCTGTAGGCCAATGGGTGGGCACAGGTGCACTGTACGTGCTCCAGGTGGGTCTGATTTTTACCGGCCTGGGCGGAGGGCTTTCCGCTCACGACCCCCAAAATTGCGGACGTTTTGTAACGGCCTCCCCTGACGGCAAATTCCTGGTGGATGTCAAACCCGGCCCGATGTCCAACAAGGTCACGGTACTGGACCTGGAACAGAACGTCATCCTGCAGGAAGTAGATGTGAAAACCACGGTCTGCGACCTGGAATTTACTCCGGATGGATCGCGGCTGGTGCTGGTGGGCGATGGCGGGCTCTCACTGGTCGATACCACAACCTGGGCCGCCCTGCCCATGCAATTGATCGTAGACGGTTTCAGCCATGCCCCCCGTGCGATGCTGGCTCAGCCTGAACAGATGGGGCTGAGTCTCACCGGTTACAGCGCGGAAGTGGAGGAATGAAAGCCGTGGCCGTTATAAAGCCGTGGCCGTTATAATGACTGGATCGCAAACATGAACATCATGGATCAACGGCGAAACCTTTGAAAAGAAATGTCCCGGCCACTGCAATTCTCTTCACTTCAGTCCTGCTGTCGCTGACGGGCTGCGATAGGGCTGAAACGACCTACATGGTCGGCACGCTGGAAAGAGACCGCATCGACATCATTGTCGAGAGCAATGAACCAATCCTTCGCATCGCGGCGCAGGACGGCCAGGAAGTGAGTGTTGGGGACCTGATCCTGGAGCAGGACCCGGCACGGGCCGAGGCCCGCCTGGCGCAACAAACCGGGCTTCGAAACCAGGCCGCTGCTCGGCTTGCAGAATTGCGGCGCGGCCCGCGTGAGGAGTTGATCCGGGAATCGCGCGCCAGGCTCGAATCCAGCCGTGCTGAAGAAAAAAATGCGTTGGCCAATTACAAGCGCACACGGGATATTCATGCCCAGGGCCTGTCCAGCGAGTTCAGGCTGGATACGGACCGGACCCGTTACGAGACTGCAGTCGCCCGGGAGAAAGCCGATTCCGAATCCCTGGAACGCCTGCTGAACGGCACCACCATCGAAGAACTGGACCAGGCCGTTGCCGCAGTCGAGGCGGGGGAAGCACAGGTGCAGCAGGCGCAACTGGACCTCGATCGAACCCGAATTTTCGCACCGGTCAGCGGCATCGTCGACAAGGTGCTGTTCCGGGTCGGCGAACGGCCAGCGCCCGGCACCACCATCGCCGTGATCCTCGACAGTTCCAGGACCTACGCACGGGTATACGTGCCGGAATATTTGCGGGCCCGGGTAACACCGGGCACAGCCATCGATGTGCGGGTTGATGGCATCGATGACCGCTTATCCGGAACCGTGCGCTGGGTTTCATCGGATGCCACCTTCACGCCTTATTTCGCACTGACCGAACATGACCGTTCCCGGCTGAGCTTTCTCGCCGAAATCGATATCCCGGAGGCTGCGGACCTGCCTTCCGGTGTTCCGCTGCAGGCTGATTTTCCCCGCCAGTGAACTCAATGCCCGAGGCTGACCGGCCCGACCTTGCGATCCGCGCGCGCGGTCTGACCAAGGATTTCGGCAACGTCGTGGCGGTCAATAACCTGGACCTGGACATTCCACGGTCCCGGATTTATGGCTTTCTCGGCCCCAACGGTTCCGGTAAATCCACCTCAATCCGCATGCTTTGCGGCCTGTTGACGCCCACCCGCGGCGACATCGAGGTGCTGGGACTGGACATTCCGAAGCGGGCGGAAGAATTGCGCCGCAAAGTCGGATACATGACCCAAAAATTCTCGCTTTTCGAAGACCTGACTGTCTCCGAAAACCTGAATTTCATGGCCAATATCTACACCCTGCCAAGAGCGCTGCGGAAATCCCGAATTCCCGAATCCGTTGAACGATACGAACTGGGACGGTTGCTGAAGCAGCGGGCAGGAACACTCAGCGGCGGACAGAAGCAACGACTGGCCCTGGCTGCCGCCACGCTTCATCAGCCTGAGCTGCTGTTTCTGGATGAGCCCACTTCCGCGGTGGATCCCGAAAACCGTAGGGCATTCTGGGAGGGCCTGTTCGACCTGATCGACGAAGGCACCACCATCCTGGTGTCCACCCATTACATGGACGAAGCGGAGCGCTGCCACGCTCTGGCCATCCTGGATCTCGGCGCACTGGTGGCCTCCGGCAGCCCCGACGAACTCTCAGACCGAATCGATGCGACGGTGCTGGTGATCGAGTCGCCGGAACCGAGAAAAATCAGCCGCTTCCTGGACCAGCAGGCATTCGTGCACAGCACCGCCCAAATCGGCAATACGCTGCGCGTCATGGTCGACCAGGATCTGCCGACACCCGCTGAGCATACAACCCGCATCATCAGGGAAGCAGGCCTGCCGTTGAATGGCTGCTCGCAGGTGCGACCCAGCCTGGAAGACGTGTTCGTCGCCGCTACCCAGGCCCGTAAAGCCACCAGGGACCAGGCCGCATGAATTCGCTGCAGCGAATTTTTGCAATTATCGTCAAGGAGCTTCGACAGCTCTCACGCGACCGGTTGACCTTCGGCATGATCATTGGCATCCCAACCCTGCAATTACTGTTGTTCGGCTTTGCCATCAACATGGATGTGCGCCATCTTTCGGCTGGCGTCGCTGATCTGTCCGGCACCGCTGCTTCACGCCAGGTGGTCCAGGACATGGCACAGACCCAGGTCATCGACATCAATTACCAGGCAGCCGATGTTTTTGAGCTGGAGTCCCTGATGCGTCAGGGCAAGATCGTGGTAGGCGTTTACATACCGGCGGACTACGAACGGAGACTGCAGCAGCCAGAGCGCTCGGCCATCCAGCTGCTGGTCGACGGCTCGGACACGGTGGTCCAGGGTGCCGCGGCCAGTATCGCCCGGTCTTCCCGTACCTCGCCGTTCACAGACCAGCCACCAACGATGGAAATGCGCACTTACTACAACCCTGAGCGACGATCTCCGGTCAACACGGTTCCCGGCCTGATCGGCGTCATCCTGACCATGACCATGACGATGTTCACCGCGGTGGCGATCGTGCGGGAACGCGAACGTGGCAACCTGGAGTTGCTGATAACCACGCCGGTGCGTTCCGCCGAACTGATGCTGGCGAAGATCCTGCCTTACGTGGTGATCGGACTTATCCAGGTCACGCTGGTGCTGGTGCTTGGCGTGTTGTTGTTCAAAGTGCCTTTGCGGGGTGCACTGGTCGACGTTTACTGGGTCAGCCTGGCCTTCATCATCGCCAACCTGGCATTGGGCCTGGTGGTCTCCACCATTGCACAAACCCAGTTTCAGGCCATGCAGATGACCTTTTTCATTCTGCTGCCATCCATCCTGCTGTCGGGTTTCATGTTTCCCTTCGATGGCATGCCCCAGGCCGCTCAGTGGCTGGCGGAAATCCTGCCAATGACACATTTCATGCGGTTAATTCGCGGCGTGGTTCTCAGGGGAGCGAGCCTTTCGGAACTGTCCTCCGAAATGGCCTTTATGTGGGGTTTTATCATCGTCGCGATGACCATCGCGGTGCTGCGATTCAACAAACGTCTGGACTAAGCCGGTTCAGGCTTCGAGTTCGATGTCCACCATCAGTTCGTTGGCCAGTTCTTCCAGTTCATCCTGCAGTTCTTCGAGCCTGACTTCCGGCGGTACAAAAATTCGCGCATGCGCCATGAACAGGCTTTCTCCCGACATGGAAGCACTTTGCGCCGTCGTTTCCAATTCCTGGACGTTCACACCGTGTTTTGCCAGCACCTCGGTGATATCATGAATGATACCGGGGCGGTCCTGACCGACCAGGTCGAAGGAATATTCACTGTCTGCATTTGTGATGGACGGTACATCCGAGCGCTGGGCAACGATGTGTATCCCGCCTGACTCAAGGTCTTCAAGTGCCTCGACGAAAGATGACACCTGTGTCTCCGGCACGTGAACCAGCAGGATGCCGGCGAACTTCCCGGCCAGTGACAGCATACTGCTCTCTGTCCAGTTACCGCCGTGATCAGCGATGATTTCGGACAGGGTCTCGACAATCCCGGGGCGGTCGTCGCTGACAACGGTCAAGACAATGGAACTGTTCATTTACAAACTCCGGGACGAACTTCAGTACATCAGAAATGTTGGAAGAAGCATGGGACATGTCAGTCGCATCCCAATACCTATAGAATATCACCGCGAACCAAGGGAAGGAATGAGCATGAGAGTACGTAACAACTTCTGTGGATTGATATTGTCTGTTTTCCTGGTATTGTCGGCGTTTTCCGCTCTGGCCCAGGAATCACCGGATGCCGGCCCGGCCGAGCAGGATGATGTTTCCAAGGCGCTGGACTCCACGGCGACTCAATGGTCTTTCCAGTTCGCCTGGCAGGGAACAAGCTGGAAAGACGATATCGTCAATGGCGAACCCCGCGCGCCGGGACTGGATAATTTTGTGCAATTGCGCATTGTAGCGCCTTTCACTTTCGAGAAATTCACCCTTCTGCCCCGCCTGACGCTGCGCCACTATGAGAACAAGCAAAATGGCGAAAGCGGGCTGGGTAATACCGAACTGTTCGGATTGATCATTCCCAAAAAATGGGACTGGGGTACCGGCCGCATGGGCCTGGGCCCTTTGGTCACCCTGCCTGGCAACAAGAAAGTGGCAAAAGATGAGTGGGGCTACGGTGTGGCCGGTGCCATCGTCAACACCTCGGGTAACTGGTTTTACGGCGTTTTACTCACCCAGTCATGGCAGGCAATCGACCCAAATAATTTGCCCGCTGGATCCAGTGATACCAACCCGTTAGGTATCGCACCGTTCCTGAACTATCAACTCGGTGGCGGGTGGTATGTCGGTAATGGCGACATGGTCATGCAGTACGACTGGGATTCGAAGAAATTCTATATGCCGATAGGCATTCGCATCGGCAAAGTCATTGCAAGCAAGAAATCGGGAAGCTGGAATTTATACACGGAAGTGGCCACAAGCCTAATTTACGACAACTGGCCCGGGTCGGCAAAAGATACGTCTTTTCGCCTGAATATTACGAAAACATTGCCGGCCGGTTTTTAAACCGGCCGGCAACGCTGTTTAGCTGACTACTTGTCGCCTGCGCCTTTGGATATCGCTTCCATCACTTTATCGAGATTGAAACTGCCAGGTTCCTGACGCGGGGGAAAATCCTTGAAGCTTTGCAGCCAACGGCCGACATAGGCCCCGGCCGGTGCAAAAACAAACATATGATCCACCCACCATCTCGGGTAGCCAATGCTTTCATCATGGGCGCGCTCGAACGGATCCATGCGCAAATTGGCTAACATCGGCGCGCGCAACGCCGTGAAGGGATTCTGCCAAACGTGATAGCCATGGGCATCCTGTCTCAGGAACGTGATTTTGTAGTTGCGGTAGCGCAGGGCCGCAACGCTACCGTCGTCGGTCCAGTAGAGGAATTCTTCCCGCGGCCACTCTTCAGTGTCACCCTTAAGCACGGGCATCAGGTTGTAGCCATCGAGGTGGACCTTGTAATTCATGCCACCGGCCCTTTTGCCTTTCAGCAAATCTTCCTTGACCGTTGTGTCTCCGGCTGCGGCAAGCAGGGTGGGAAGCATGTCCTCGTGGGCCCCAATCTCGTTGATCACCGTGCCGGGCTCAATCACACTCGGCCAGCGGATTGCCGTCGGAACACGAAACCCGCCTTCCCACTGTGTGGCTTTCTCGTTGCGGAACATCGTCGTGCCACCATCCGGCCAGCTGAATACTTCGGCGCCGTTATCGGTTGAGTACATCACGATGGTGTTATCCGCAATACCCAGTTCGTCGAGTTTGGCCAGCAATTGTCCAACGTGGCCATCGTGTTCGACCATTCCGTCTGCATATACGCCCAGGCCGGTCTTGCCCTCTGACTCGGGTTTCAAATGCGTCCAGATATGCATACGGGTGCTGTTCCACCAGACAAAGAACGGCTTGTCTGCTTCTACCGCCCGTTCCATGAAGTCCAGGGCAGCAACGGTCACTTCTTCATCAACCGTTTCCATGCGCTTGATGGTCAGCGGACCGGTATCCTCGATCCTGCCATCGGCATAACTATGGATGACGCCCCGCGGTCCGAAATTCTTTTTGAATTCCGGGTCCTTGGGATAATCAGGGTGCTCGGGTTCCTGCTCCGCGTTCAGGTGGTAGAGATTGCCGAAGAATTCATCAAAACCATGATTGGTCGGCAACATCTCATCACGATCGCCCAGGTGGTTCTTACCAAACTGCCCCGTCATATAACCCAACGGTTTCAGCAGTACGGCAATCGTCGGGTCTTCCTTCTGCATCCCTTCGGGTGCGCCAGGCAATCCGACCTTGGTCAGGCCAGTACGCATGGGCGACTGGCCGGTAATGAAGGCAGCACGACCGGCGGTACAGCTCTGTTGACCATACCAGTCGGTAAACACCGCACCTTCAGATGCAATACGGTCAATGTTGGGCGTCTTGTAGCCCATCATGCCCATGTTGTAGGCGCTGACATTAAACTGACCAATGTCGTCGCCCCAGATAACCAGGATATTCGGCTTGTCGGCGGCAAAGGCCGGCAGCGCCAGGGCAAGCATGATCAGAACACTCACCGATTTTGCTAAAGCAAATTTCATATTTCTCTCCAATTAAAAACCACATGCAATCTGTGGGTTCAATTATTATGCAACAAGCTCTGAACTCTGGCTAAATCATTTCATGAACTGTCGAGGAAGGATATTTCGAGATGACTCAAGTCAAGGCACGCAAATTAAGGAAAAATTAACATGTGCACCATCTAACGATGGGTTTTTATGGAGAGAAACGTATGAATATGAAAATTAAAACAGTTCTTTGCACAGCAGTTCTTTTGACCACCGCGGCCGCCAACACGGCGATGGCCATGGACCAGGGTGACTGGCTGGTTCGGGGCGGTGCTTCCTACATCGATCCAAAATCGAACAACCACGACATCGTCTCGGTTGATTCCGCTACCAGCTTCACCTTCAATGTCAGTTACTTCATGACTGACGCCTGGGCCGTCGAACTGCTCGCTGCCTGGCCTTTCAAACACGACATCGAGTTGTTGGACGGTACGAAAGTAGCCGAAACCAAGCATCTGCCCCCAACCCTCAGCATCCAGTATCACTGGGCGCCGGACTCGGTTCTTCAGCCTTACGTGGGCGTCGGATTGAACTTCACCACTTTCTTTAGCGAAGATACCTATGGCGCTCTGGAAGGCGTTGACCTGGACCTGGGCAACAGCTGGGGACTGGCCGGCGAAATCGGCGCGGACATCAAGCTGAGCGACAGCTGGTTCCTGAATCTCAACATTCGCTACATGGACATCGAAACCAAGGCCAAACTCGACGGCGAATCCATCGGCAAAGTGGATATCAGCCCCTGGATTTACGGCGGTAATGTTGGATTCCGCTTCTAAAAAAAGGGGGTCAGGTTAACTTTTCCGAGGTCTACCGGTTGGGACCAGAGTTGCTGACAGACCAGTCAGTGATTCTACATACAGCTGAAATTTCCGTGAACCAAGGGCTTTCCCTTGGTTCACGTGATTTCGAATTGACGTTTTTTCATCTTTATCCATATCCTGAGCCAATAGATCTCTGTAACTGGCCATCCGGCTGGCCTTATCTGGGCCCAACATCTGAAAGACAGGATGTGGATCCACTAACTTGTCGACTTTGCCAAACGCGTTGGCGTGGACACTGGACCAGAGGAATTCACCAGGATTATTCACAATTCCCGCACGAACAGGGTTCAGCTCGATGTAGCGATAACAAGTTAAAACATATCGCTCGGAATCAACCAGACCAGACTTGAATCGCCCTTCCCAAAGTGTTCCTGTGCGCTCATGCCGCTTATTGAATTTTCCGACATACCGTCGACCAAGACATTGCATCATCGCAGAAACACTACCCAGTGAATGGCCTGTGACCAACAGGTGCACATGATTTGTCATCAATACATATGCGTGAATCTGACAATCGTGCTGCTCAGCCGCATGATGTAACGAATACAGGTAGTAATTGTGATCGAAATCATCAATGAAGCAGACAGACCGGTTCACACCTCTTTGAATGACATGTTGTGGAATCCCAGCAACATCTATTCTGGGTTTTCTTGCCATAGAGTGACTTGCAGAATTCAATTCAAAGATAGAGGTTACGACGCATAGGAAGCTTCTGTGCTAAGAGTTTGCCGTAGATTGTTGTAAGAAACTAAACCTGACCCCTTTTTAGTCGGACCAGAAACGGACCAGGCAGATCGGGCAGCGCAGCCGTTTGCGTAAATCCGCCAGGAATTCGGCTGACATGGATTCCTCTGTTGCGGAAAGAATCAGCATATTGGGGCTTTCTGTCCTGACTGCAGCCGTCAGTGTGCCGGGCTCGGAATCAGCCAGTGTTCGCATGCGGCCGGGCCTCGACGGCAGGATGGATCGCATCCTTCGTTCCAGCCCGGGTAGATCCCTGGTGACCCCCGGATCCAGCAGAATCGAGAGCCGGCGCACATCCCCACCGGCCAGTTGCAGAGCCGCCATGAGTGCAGCGCTGGACGCATCTGCGTCCGCAATATGCACGGCTATCCGCCGGCTGTGCAGACTGGCAGGGGTTCCGGCCGACATGGAGGCCGCCAGCGTGCCGGAAGGCTCGAAAATCGTGATGTCCGACTGGCTGACCGTCTCTTTTAACAGGTGGTCAGCGGAACCCCGGATATTCAGGAATGTGTGAGCAATCCCGGCACGCTTGGCAAGAAGCTCCAGGGCCCGTTGTGCAGTGCGCATCCGCAATGCAAGAACCCGTTCAAACTGGTCACTGTTGAATTCCCGCACGCTGAAAGTGACACGGCAGAGCTCCTTGACGAACGGCAAGGCGGCCGCATGCCTGAGCTCGGCCTCTTCGATGAAGACGCCCTGCATCTCCAGCGCGCGGTCCTGGCCCAGCAAGGGAATAACCATATCCAGGAGGTTCTGGCTGGAACCCCCGGGTCCGAGTATCACGGCAATACGCCGGGGGATTTTCTCAGGAGGATTTGCCTGCACCAGCGGATTCCTCCTGTTGCTGCTGAGGTTTTCCGAACGCACGCCGCTTGTCGGCCAACTCCAGCAACCGGGCCCTTACCTTGTGGTTGACACTACCCTTCGGAAACTCGCCCTTGACGTTCTTTTTGCCCGCCTTTGAACCCGTCAACAGCGTGATGGCATCATCGACATGTTCCACGGGGTAAACCTGGAAGGTTCCGGCTTCGACAGCGGCGACCACGTCACTTCTCAACATCAGGTGCTTGACGTTGGCGGCGGGAATGATCACGCCCTGCTCGCCGTTCAGCCCTCTTTGCACGCAGATGTCAAAGAAGCCCTCGATCTTTTCGTTCACGCCACCGATGGCCTGCACCCGGCCGTGCTGATCAATGGAGCCGGTGATCGCCATGGACTGCCTGATCGGTACCTTCGCCAGGGCCGAGGCGAGTACACAAAGTTCGGCCGCTGAAGCGCTGTCGCCGTCCACTCCACCGTAGGATTGTTCGAATACCAGGCTGGCCGAAAGTGAAAGCGGCGTATCGGATACATAGTGCGAGCCCAGAAACCCTGAAAGTATAAGCACCCCTTTCGAGTGCAGCGGCCCACCGAGCTTAACTTCCCGCTCGATGTCAATCACTTCACCCGAGCCCAGTTTGACGGACGCAGTGATGCGCTGTGGCCGCCCAAAGGCAAGCTCACCCAGCTGCATGACTGCCAGGCCATTGACCTGCCCAACCCGGGAACCGGAAGTCTCGATCAGGAACGTCTCGCGCAGCACTTCCTCCTGCATGCGATCCCGAATCCTGCCACTGCGCCGGATCCTGCTGTCAATTGCTTTTTGCACGTCCGCAGCACCAATCAACTTGTTGTCGCCCTGCCCCGCCCAGTAATGGCCTTCCCTGACCAGGTCGGCCAGCCGTTCAATATCAGATGACAGTCGTTCACTGTCGCCCTGGTGCCGGGCGCTCTCTTCCATCAGGCGGGCCAGGCCTCCGGCATCGAGATGCCGCAGCTTTTCCTTGCGGATGATCGAAGCCAGCCAGCGCGCCAGGTTTTCCACGTTCTCTTCATTGCGTTCAATCTGGTCTTCGAAATCCGCAGGTACCTTGAACAGCTCGGAAAACTCCGGGTCATAACGCTCGAGCAGGTAGTAGTAGATGCGCTCGCCAACCAGGACGACTTTCAGGTCCAGCGGAATGGGCTCTGGCTCAAGAGAAACCGTACTGATCAGGCCTATATCGTCGGCTATGGAGCGAATAGTGATCTCCCTGGATTTGATCGCCCGCTTCAGCCCGTCCCAGGCCAGCGGATACGAAAACAACCGGGCCGCATCGATCACCAGGTAGCCACCGTTGGCCCGGTGTAACGCTCCGGGCCGGACCAGGCTGAAGTTCGTGATCAGCGAGCCGTATTCGGATTCATGCTCAATCCGGCCGATCAGCTCTGTGAAACTCGGCTTCTCCTCAAAAACAACCGGAGCACCTTCCAGGCCTGTGCGGTCCACCAGGACGTTGATCGCATAGCGCCTCATGGCGGCGGATTCCTTTGATTCCATAACCTGCTGGATCTGGGCCGGGTGCCCCTGCCCATCCGCCGGTGGCAGGAACAGGCCGACATTCTCGACGATATCCGCCTGCATGTTTTGCAGATGTTCCACCACGGTTGGAATGTCGGAATATTTTTGCATCAACTCTTCAACCAGGCCGGCTACGGCAAGGCCGGCGACATCCCTTTCCAGTTGGCGGATTTTCTGCCGCATATCACGCGCCCGCTTGGGCATGGTTCGCATGACCGCCTGCAATTTTGTGGTCAACTCTTCGATGTCCTGGTGAAACTGCTTTTGTTCTTCTTCAGGCAACTTCTTGAAGTCTTCACTGCTGACCGCTTCCCCTTTCCTGACCGGAATGAAAGCGATACCTGTCGGCGTCTGGATGACACCGATATCACGCGTCTTGGCTTCTGCCTCGATTTTCCCGAAGGCACTTTCCTGGGCGTCTTTGAACTCCTCTGTGATCGCCTCGCGCTGGGCCTGGAAATCCTCTCCCTCGAAAGCCGCCGGGATCGCAGTCTGTGCGTCCTGGATGACGTGCTCTACATCTACTTTCAATTCCTGGCTTCGGCCAGGGGGTAATGCCAGGGCTTTAGGCTTCCTCGGGTCTTCAAAACTAGAGACATAGCACCAGTCGCCCGGTACTTCCCGCTCTGCTGCTTTCTTTTCCAGCAAACGCCTTACCAGCGCATGACGGCCTGAACCGGCGGGCCCGAGCACATACACATTGTGACCGTCGACACCGATTCCGGTGGCGAATTCAATCGCCTCGACGGCCCGTGACTGGCCGGGAATATCCTCCAGCTCGTTCAGTTCAGCGGTTGATTTGAAGTCAAATCCTTCAGGATCACAATGCCGGAACAGCAATTGTGGCGGTAGCGGTTTACCTGGCTTCAATTTCATCGTTTCCTGCCCATCGATTCGCTGAGGCCTGTTGCTTCTTAAGGTTGCCATGACTTGCAGAGGGTATGAACCATGAAAACCCATTCAGACGACCCAAATCACATGGCATCGGCTAAAATACAGGTAACAGCCCCAGGAAGAAGTCCATGAACGAAGCCGTAGACATGATGAACCCGCAGGCAGCTTCCGAGCAGCCCTCCTCAGAAGCGACAGCAGAGCACCTGCTGGCCGTTTTCCAGAAACAGCGTAAAAACTACCTGGCTGACCCGATTCCGGGCCTGGAGCAGCGCCAGGAAGACCTGAAATCCCTGAAACGGATGCTGGTCGAAAACCTGGACGCCATCGTGGATGCCATTTGCGAGGACTATGGCAACCGCTCCCGTCATGAGAGCCTGTTTGCGGAGGTGATCGCGGTAACGGACGGCATTAACGACACGGTCAAGAAGCTGAAAAAGTGGATGAAACCGCAGAAGCGGCACGTAGATTTCAGCCTCTACCCTGGCGCAAAAAACCGGGCCATTCCACAGCCGCTGGGCGTGGTGGGCCTGATCATCCCGTGGAATTTCCCCATCAACCTGTCGTTTTCCCAGTTGACCGCGGTATTCGCCGCCGGCAACCGCGCGATGGTGAAGATGTCGGAAAACTCCAGGGCCCTGACCCGGGTATTGATGGAGATATCGCCCAAGTACTTCCCGGAACAAAAGCTCATGTGGTTCGATGAAACCGGGGGCGTTGGTATCGAGTTTTCACAAATCCCCTTTGACCTGATCATTTTCACCGGCTCCGGGCAGACCGGGCGCGCGGTGATGGCCTCTGCGGCGAAAAACCTGACGCCGGTCGTGCTGGAACTGGGTGGTAAATCACCCGCGGTGATCGACCCGGAATTCCCTCTGGATAAAGCGGTTGAACGCATCCTGTTCGTCAAGCAGTTCAATGCGGGCCAGATCTGCACCAACGTGGATTACGTTTTCGTACACGAAAGCCAGCGAGAGGCATTTATCGAAAAATGCCGGCGCTGGGTGAAAAAACATATCCCGGACATCAACTGCAAGGACTATACCTCGATCATTGACGATCGCTCGTTCCGCCGGCTTGAGGAAACGCTGGAAGACGCGCGTGACAAGGGCGCAACCCTGGTCAACCTGTGCGGTGAGCAGGGACCCAACCGGGAAACGCGGAAATTTCCGATGCAGCTGGTGCTGGATACGACCGGCAACATGACGGTGCGTAGCCGGGAGACGTTTGGCCCGATCCTGATGGTGCTGACTTACAAGGAACCGGAAGAGGTCATCAAGTACATCAATGGGGAAGACCGCCCGCTGGCCTTCTATCCCTTTACGAATAACAAGGAACTGGCGCAACGGTATATCGACCGTGTCATGTCAGGGGGAGTGACTGTGAACGACGCCCTGTTCCACGTCGCCCAGCATGACCTGCCTTTTGGCGGCGTCGGACCCAGCGGCATGGGACATTATCACGGCTTCGAAGGTTTCCTGGCCTGCTCCAAGCTCAGACCGGTGTTTTACCAGGCGGGTTTTTCATCGATGAAATTCCTGGCCCCGCCTTACGGAAAATTCGCGACAAAGGTATTCGACTTCCTGGTGAAGTCAAAGAGCTGAATCCCAGGGAGCTAAAACAGTTTATCTTGAACTGATGCGCTCGTTGGCGATATCCATCGCTTTCGTCCAGCTTTCCTCGTCCTCTTCGCGCACCGATTGCGCCAGGGCTTCGAACACGCGTCTGAAGTGATCCACCACGTCGCCGGTCATGCTGTTTCCCTGCTGGATTTCGTAGTACAGGTGCGGGTTCTCGGAAACCACCTGGGCTGCCACCTTAAGCTGGGCATTGAAAGTACTGCTGGAGATCTGCCGCAATAAAGGGACGGCCTCACCACTTTCGGCCAGCGCGCTGGCAAAAGCGATATTGACCAGGTGCGAAAGACCCAGCACCCAGGCCATGACTTCATCGTGTTCTTCCAGGCTCACGTCGACACACTCAGCCGCCGTGTGGGCAAAAAGAGCCCGCGCCTCGGCCAGCGCTTCGGGATTACCCGTGTCGACGAACAGGATATGCCGTCCGGACAGCCCCAGTTCTTCGGGACCGAACATAGGGTGGACCGAACAGACCCGGCAACCGGCATCAGCCAGCGCCTGCAATCCGGTGCGCATCGGGCTTTTGAGTGAACCGATATCAAAAATCAGTCCATGAGGTTTCAGTTCCGCCAGGCGATGCAGAATATCGTTTGACGGACGCAAAGGAACGGCCACCACGACCATATCGTAATCATCCACCCGGCTTTCCCAATCGTCGACACGCTCAAATGGGGTCTCTTTTTCCACCGGATCGGCGACGTCAACGTGGTAACCCAACATGTCGAGGTAGCGTGACATCCACTCACCCATCCGTCCGAGACCGCCAATCACCAGCGCCGTTTTGCCAACGCCATGATCGGACTGAACCAGTTTGTAGGTTTCCTGGTTGCTGAGCGAATGGTGAATCAGGGTTTCCAGCACATCTCTGGCGACAGCCCCGGGCAGACCGTGTGACTCGGCACGCGCCATGCCCCGGTCAATGACTTCGCGCTCACGGGCGTAATGCCTGAGCGGCGCTCCGGTTTTCAGCTTGTGTTCACCAATGGCGGTGACCACAGCCTGGCGCTCGGCAATCAGGTCCACGATGCCGGTATCGATATCGTCGAGGCGGTTTCTGAGTTCCAACAGTTCGTCGGGAGTCAGGGGTGGCCTGGCCATCACATACCACCCCAGTTGATCGACCACGCCGCGATCAGGGCATCCGTGTTGTTGCCGGTCGCAACATGGGTGTCGCTGGTGTAGTAAGTGAGCTTCAGGCTCTGCCGCGGATTGATCGGCACACCCAGGCTTAATGCGATATACCGCGCCCTGCTGGCATCGTCCTTAACAACACCGCTAATTATGTTTCGCCCGCCGTAGCCATAGCCGCCGCTCAAACTGGCCCACCAACCGGGCTTGAACGTATAGATCACGTGCCCCTGCATAAACCACAAGGATTTCTGCTCGCGCGTCAAGCCTTTATAGAATTCGTCATTGTCCTGGAACAGAAACACCGATCCCGTCAGCTCAAACTGCCATTTATAGCGTTGATGAAGAACACCCAGTTGAGGCCGCACCACGAATCGATTGTTGCCCAGGTTGATCAGCCACTGATCGTTATAGTCCCCCAGCGGCAACCTGACCTGCACCGCTGCACCCACCGTCGTCGTCACAGGGTTTTCCCGCCTGTATTGCACAAATTCCTTGCCGCTCAAAGGGGGAGCACCGTAAAGATTGATCGAAAAGCGCATCAATGGATCTACAAAGCCACGCCGGCGAACGGATGCGGGCTCGCCGTTAAGCAACCCCTCCCATCGACCGGCCGCATATGGGACTGTGAAATCAACGCGTGCTGATTTCCCCAGAAATTCAAAAGTGCGGACATAAGCCGCAGCACCCAGGTAGTTATCGAAGGTTGCGTCCTCTATATTCAACGCCGGATCAAATAAAATTTCACCATTGGTCCAGCCGGTCGCAAGACCCGCTACATTCAGGTTGCTCGGCAGATGCGACCAGCGGCGTGGCTCGAGATCCTGGGCCAAAAGCGAAGTGCTGAGAAGCAACAGGAAAAGCCCCGCAAGCAGCCGTTTGAGCGGTTTTACAGGCGCCCTGATTTTCAACTTTCCTGTCATGTCGGCATTTTAAGGCCTGACGCCCTGTGTCTCCAGCTTTTATGCGATACAAAAAGCTGGATTCACCAGGCGCTGCCCACAGTAAGATACACCGAGGTATCCTCCGGGCCACGCGCAACATCCACACCGGCCTGCAGTCCCAGTTTCCGGGCCAGGCGGTAGCGAAACCCAAGACCACCGGCGCCTACCGTCCGGTCTTTCGCTTCAAACGGGTCGATAGCAGACGTTCTGCCCACTCCGCCAAAAAACACAACAGTCCAGCGAGGCGTCAGACCCCAGAGATACTCGGCTTCTGCGGTCAAAACCCCCTCTCCCTGGTAACGCATGGCAGGAATGCCACGCAGGCTGACGAAAGGATAAGAGAAAAACGGTACGTCGCCGGAAACCTTCTCGCCCTCCAGGCGAAGCCCAAGGCTGGAATAGTCACCGAAGGGTGTGTAGTGAAACAGGCTGCCTTTGAGGCTGTTGAAGTCAAAATCGCTGCCCCAGACTTCGTCATAATTTCTAAACGACAGCACCGCCTGCAGCCCTTTTGTGGGGGTAAAAGTCGTATTTCTGCCATCGTATTCCAGCAGCATGCCCAATCCGCCCTGCTTGAATTCAAATTGAGGGTTGGGCAGTTCGATGTCCTCGAAAATATCGAAGCGGTTATCGGCCGATAAATAGAAGTAATCGGCGCCCAGCCACCAGTTGGATTCCTTCAAGCGGAACTTTGCCTCCTGCAGCAGGAACGTGCCGTCTACATTGAACTTGATCCCCTCTTCGCCCACGCCCGGCCCACCCAGGTCGGGATAAAACTTCAGGTTGATATTGATCTTGGCGATCGCACCGAGATAGCGGATGTGGTCGTCCTTCCAGACGCCGGAGTGCCCACCACCATAAAAGTAGGTGTCGTTCTCGGTTTTCGCACCAAAACCGAAAGAGATACTCGGTGGCCCCTGGTGCGGGTGCTCTTCGCTTTCCAGTTCCAGCGGCCTGTGGAAATAGGCCACCGCCGCGCCCAGGCCAAACCCTACCGCGGGCTCAGTGATGATGATGGGAACAGGAAGAAACCCCTTGGCGCTGGCCAGGTAGTCGCTCATGTCCATATTCCCGTCCTGGGGATCGATCATGTTCTCGGTGAACCAGTTTGCATGCAGCAGGGGAGCGCACAGCACTGCGCCACAAAAAATCAATCCTTTGACCAGTTTCTCAAAACTCATGGCGCAAGAGTTTAAAGTTTTTAACTCGTTCCTGGCACTTTTATTGCAGGTTTTGCTGTTAGTATCTGCAAAACGTAATCGGAGGCATGGCAATGAAAGACAACAAGGGCATCAGATTCATCACCACAACCATCATCGGCGGTCTGCTGTTCCTGGTGCCGGTCGGATTCCTCGGCTTTATCCTGTTCAAGGCTTTTGGGTTCATGATGATTGTCGCCCAACCGATGGCTGACTGGATTCCAATCAACACGGTCGGTGGTGTCGCCCTGGCCAACCTGATCGCCATCGGGGCTATTATTCTGCTCAGTTTTTTTGCCGGCCTCATCGCCCGCAACACGCTGGCTACCGGTGTGGTCAAGAAACTCGAATCAAAAGTATTGATGAAAATTCCCGGTTACACCGTGGTCAAAGGCATCAAGGGTGGTTTTGACAGTGAAGAAACACAGCATTTCAGACCCGTCGCACTGGCACTCGGGACGGCGGAACGGATTGGTTTTGAAATCCAGAAACTGGCCGATGGCCGCTCCATGGTGTTCATCCCCAGCGTACCGAACGCTTTTTCAGGTGTGACACAAATACTGCCGCCTGACCAGGTCACTTACCTGAGTGCCCCGATGACCCAAATCATGGAGTACGTGGAGCGCTACGGGCATGGCGCCGATGATTTGCTGGCGACCAAAATAGCTGAAGAAGGCGAAGACAAAAAGTAATCAGAAGCTGTAACCGAAGGTTTCTATGTCTTTTTGGTAGTACTCGGCCACCGCCTCGCGGGTTTCATCGTCGTAAAAGTCGGCCCTGCTGCGCTTTCGGTTCTCGCCGTTCATGAACAGCAGGTTGCGAACCGTGCGTTTCAGGTCCCTGGATTTTTTATCCGATTTATTGCGGTGGGGTAAGCGGGAGTCCGGGATTTTTAGCTGTTCGCAGATCCGGTCAAAATCGTCCTGCAGAGTCTCAAACCGTCCGACATAGTCGACCAGCAGGTTTCCATCGCTATCGTGCAGCATCTCGTACTGTGGCATGACGTGTCGATAATCATCATCCCAGCCGGGTTTCGGTAGTTTGTTCAGCACGAAATCCCGGAAACTCAGGTGGTGAAAATAGTTGCGGTAGCGGTACTCAGACAGGATTCTTGACCAGGGGTTGCGGACAAAGCTGAATTTAAAAAAGCCCGAGTACTCCGCCTGGCTGACGTGACCGCATTCCACGTATTCGGTAGCGGAAAGGTGGGCCAGTTTTTCGGTCCCGCAGGCCCTGTTTTCGTTTCTCCGGATGAGCAAGTCACCCCGGTCTTTGTCCCAGTCCAGGCCCAGCCGGTCGATGAAGAATTGCTCCACGCTCTGACCGCCGGTTTTTGGCACGTGAACATAAAGGCAATTGAATTCGCGGCAAATCATCGATACTCAGCGGCGAATCAGGATCCACTTCTGCTTATGTATTTTTTCACCCTTGAGCAATTCGACGCTCAGGCCGCGAGTAGCACAGGCCTGCTGAATCCACTTGTAGCTGTGCCGGCAAATCCCGGCCACGTCAGATTCATGACAGCGGCCGATCCACTCGTCCCCCTTGTAGTCCGGGCGAAACAGGTGGGGCGACTTGAACGAAGTCAGGAATCGTGCGCCCGGATTCGTGTGCTCGGCAAAACCGTCCAGCATTTTCTCAAGGTCTTTCTTGGGTGCATGAGTCCAGATGGAATGCGCATGGAAGTAATCGAACTTCACACCAAAGCCAGAAAAATCGTACTGGTCGTTGTGCAGGAACTGCGGCTTCTTTTCCTCGAACAGGCCGGGCTCGACCAGGTGTTTAACACCCTCTTCGAACATGAAGGTGTTGGGTTCCACGCCGAAATAGCAGCCGGGATGGAGAAAATTCATCATCCAGTATCCGCCGCACAAGGCGCCACAACCGATGTCCAGCAACTTGTCCCAGGGGTTGAGACCATGCCGAACCAGCGCTTCGAGTTGTGCCCGGCCGGTTCTTTCGAACCGCTTGATGCCACAGCCGATCTGGGTTGTCACCTGGTACAGGTTTTCACCCCTTTTTTGCAATGAATCGGTTGGATTAACGGTGCTCATATTCGCTCTTTTCAATCTTCGGATCAGGAGCTGAGTGTACCATCGAACATTCCGAGCACGGGGCGTTGCTTGGGCTGCAGTTTCCCGAGCAGGCGGAAGCGGTTTCGGCTTAGCCTGGGCAGGCCAAACCGGCTGTAGACATAACTCTCGACCAGTCGTTTACGCTCCCCCGGAGTCAACCCCGTCCGGCATGCGTCCAGGTCGAGCCCTTCCCCATCCGGCCAGGCAGCGATTCGCTCCGCCATGACAGCAGGATGGCTACCTTCAAAAGATTCAATGAACTGGCGGGGATAGTGGCGGGTGAAATAACCGGGATCGGCGCTCACGTCAGTGCCGGCCCGGTGGACCGCATCAGAAAATTTTCGGGCCTGTTGCTCCACCGTGTGGACATAGTCATAACGATAGAGATCGGCGCCAGTATCGATTGCCCTGGGGTAACGCCCCTGGGTCGAAAAATCGTCAAACACCGCAAAGCTCATGCCATCACGGATGGAATAGGTGCCAATATGCGGACGGATGATGCGTGCCGTGTACTTGAACCGTCGCGGATAGACCGGAAGATAATGACGGTAATCACCCCAAAACGTCAGGCGCTCGACCAGCATGGCTTCAACCTCCGCATTTTCTGCGTGTGTCTCCATCAACTGACGCAGGTGCGGAAGGTCCTTCTCGTGTAGTACCTCGTTGCCCTGCAAATAAAGACACCAGCGTCCTCGACATAAACCGATGCCGATATTGGTTTGCTGAGCCAGCAGGTACTTGCTGGGCTGAACCAGAGGTGACCACTCCGTGTGGATGATACGAATCCGGTCGTCGTCGAGCGCGGCAAGGGCATCGAGCGTTTCATCGTCGCTGTCGCCGGCCACCACGATGTACTCGTCACAAATGGAAAGTGCCGAGCGAATCGCCTCGATAAAAGGGTAGTTCAGCCGCACACCGTTGCGGATGATGGTCAGGCCGGATACGAGGATTTCACTCACTGGCTCATATTAACCCAATCGGATGAAATCAGTTCAGGTTGACCTTACGGTAGACTGCTAGTAACAAGTTGAAGCCAAGACAACATTGTAAAAGGAGGTGCCCTGTGCTGTCGCAAAACCGTTGGAATACATTGATCGTAATTACCAGTGCCATCTTGCTGTCGGCTTGCAGCAGCACTCGCGTGATGATGCCCACGCCTAACGAAGCTCTCGATGACGACACCAGCGCTTATCACGAACTCCACCCCGATCTCAAAAGCACCCAGGTTCCGGTTTTTTATATCACCGACCGTGTACGCGAGAAAGACGACAAAGGTAACCTGGTCTATGGTTACGGACGCTCGCCGTCTCTCGCGTTCGGCACAACCATGGTCGACATCGGTGAAAACATGAGCTGGGAAGAACTGCTTGAAGAGAGCAGGACCAACAAAAGGGGCAAACAGGCAATAATGACGAGGGGCGAGATCACTGAAATCGTTCGGGGACCCAAAGCGCCCATTCCCTACACAGAAATCGATGGAAAAATTGTTGAAGATCCGGAGTACTTTGCCAGGCGCCAGGCAGCCTCCGAAGTATTTCGCAAGGCCATCGTCCAGCAACTTTCCCTGACCCCACGTAAGGAAGTGCACATTTTCGTCCATGGGTTCCATAATTCCTTCGATGACGCGGCATTCACCATGGCCGAACTATGGCATTTTCTAGGGCGCTATGGCGTTCCAATCATCTATACCTGGCCTGCCGGTCACCCCGGTATTTTCGGCTACACCTATGACCGCGAATCCAGTGAATTTACGATCTATCACCTGCGGCAGGTGCTCGAATTCATCGCCAGCTTCCCGGAAGTGGAGAAAATCAATATCATCGCGCACAGTCGTGGCACCGACGTGGCAGTCAGTGCGTTACGCGAACTCACCATCGAGGTTCGTGCCAAGGGACTGGATCCCAAGAAAGAGCTCAAGATTCACAATTTCGTGCTGGCAGCGCCTGACCTCGACGCCCAGGTCGCAGGCCAGCGAATTATTGGTGACTTCCTGGCCTGGAGCGCTGACCGTTTTACCGTTTACACCTCGCCGGCGGATAGAGCCATCGGCTGGTCTGACAAACTATTCGACAGCCCCCAGGGCCGCATAGGCAACCTCAGGCCCGAGAACGTGACGCCCCAGATGAAAGCGGCAATGGACGGTGGCAATGCGAACCTTTCCGTGATCAACTTCATGTCGGCTACGGATAAGTCCGATTCTGATGCGGACAGTTTTGGGCACAGCTATTTCCGCAACGCCCCGACCGTGAGCTCAGACCTCATCATGATGCTCCGAGATGATCTGGATCCCGGCCCACCAGGGCGTCCGCTGGAAAATCTGGGCTCGAAGTTCTGGCGGGTTCCTCCGTATTATCCGACTTTTGACGAGGGGAATGAGTAGCATGTTGAAACGAATTCTTTTATGCATCACAGATGATATGAGTTCAGGCTGAACTAACGGTAGACTGCTAGTATCAAGTTGAAGCCAAGATAATATTGTCAAAGGAGGTGCCCTGTGATGTCGCAAAACCGTCGGAATACACTGATCGTAATTGCCAGCGTCATCTTGCTGTCGGCCTGCAGCAGCCAGCGCGTCTTGATGCCGACACCCAATGTTCATGTCGATTCTGACAATGCCACATATACAGGCCTTCCTGAGGAACTGAAAAGCACGGAAGTTCCGCTTTTCTATATCACCGACCGGCGGCCTGAAAAAGACGAGAGTGGTAATCTGAAGTACGGCTACGAACGCTCCCCTTCCCTTGCCTTCGGCAGTACCGTGGTTGACCTGGGTGAAGACATGAGTTGGGAGGAACTGCTTGAAGCCAGTCGCTCAGGTGAACGTCTGCAAAAAGTCAAAATGCAAGTCAGCGAAATCACTGAAATTGCCCGCGGGCCGAACGCACCGACCCCCTACACCGAGGTCGATGGCGTTATTGTTGAAGACCCCGAATACAAGGCGATAAGATTGGCTGCCGCCGAAATATTCCGCAAAGTGGTGGTGCAGCAACTGGCCCTGACTCCACGTAAAGAGGTGTTCATTTTTATTCACGGTTTTCATAACGATTTCGATGATGCTGCGTTTGCGATGGGTGAGTTATGGCACTTCCTGGGTCGCATCGGCGTTCCCATCGTCTACACCTGGCCTGCCGGGCACCCCGGTTTATTCGGCTATACCTATGACCGCGAGTCGAGCGAGTTCACGGTCTACCACCTGAGACAGGTTATCGAATACATGTCAAGTTTCCCGGAGGTGGAAAAAATCAACATCATCGCGCATAGCCGGGGAACCGATGTTGCAGTCACCGCCTTACGCGAGCTTACGATCAAGGCCCGGGCCCAGGGACTCAATCCACGAAAAGTATATAAGATTCATAACTTTATGCTAGCAGCGCCTGATCTGGATGTGCAGGTCGCCACGCAGCGCCTCATTGGCGATCACATGGCCTGGAGTGCTGATCGCTTTACGATGTATACCTCGCCGGCAGACAAGGCCATTGGCTGGTCCGATAAATTGTTCGCCAGTCCGAAAGGCCGCATTGGGAACCTTAGAGTCGAGGATATGACTGAGGCAGCCAAGACAGCCATGGAGCGTGGTAACTCAAACATGACCGTCATCAATTTCATGTCCTCCACGGATAAATCGGACTCAAACGCGGACAGCTTTGGCCACAGTTACTTCCGCAATGCGCCTACCGTGAGTTCCGACGTGATCCTGATGTTGCGCGATGATCTGGATGCCGGCTCTCCGGGCCGCCCCCTGGAGCACCTTGGTGGCTATTTCTGGCGGGTTCCACCGGGTTATCCGAATTTTGACTAGGTGCAAGTAAAATGCTGAAACGTGCCCTCATTACAATGGCGGCTGTGCTACTGCTGACCGCAGGCAACCCGCTGACCGCAGCCGACGAACCGGATGCAACCATCTCTATCGATGAAACCCAGGTGATGGCGCTGCTGGGCGGCACCATGGGGGGCGGAACGCTGTTACTGGACGGTGAGTCTCACAGTTTCAAAACCGGCGGCCTGTCCCTGGGCGCATCGGTCGGCGTGCACAAGATACACATCACCGGCAATGTATATCATCTTGATAGCCTGAAAGATTTCCCGGGCACCTATGCCGAAGCGGAAGCCAGTGCGACAGTGGTTAAAGGCAGCGGGGGCTTATGGTTGGTCAACAAGCATGGCGTAACGCTGCACCTGACTTCCAGCAACAAGGGTCTGGCCCTGAGCCTGGCCGCTGAAGGCCTGAAAATCAGTATGAATTAATAGCCTATGTTTCGAACCAAAAGCCGAGGTCCCGGCCAAGCAGTTCAGAAAGATGCTCTACATCCGGCCTGAGGGTCTCACGCACCACATCCGCCATTTCCGTCGTCAGCGGTGGAGGTGAAACCTTTATCTTGTTCAGTTTCGCCATGCGCTTGATCAGGCTCGGTTTCCGGGTGCCATCCGGGTTGTACTTGCGCGCTTTCTGTTGCAGCGTTTCGATCGCTTTACCCCCGCTGGTGGCGGGTACGTAAAGCAATTTCTGCAGCCAGCCCCAGCGGTACATCTGGCTTTCGAACCGGCGTTCAAAATCGGTCTGGCCGTCATCTTCCACACCCAGGAATTTCAGTAGGTTGCGGTAAGTGCCCCCCACGTCTGACTTGAAATCATCAAACACGATGACATGGGAGCGTTCACGGCCCACCAGCTTGAACAAACGTTCCAGCTGGGCCCCATACCGGGCGACATGGCTGTAAATCAGCAACCGATAATCAAGACAGCGACCGGGAACATGACTGCCGTTGTGGCGTGCTTCCTGCAAATCCCAGGCGGTCTTGAAATCCTCCTGGTCCTCCTGTAGCAGGAATCGCATCCGCTGGTGGTAGGAGGGCAGCATCGACAGCGGATTGCGTATCTGCAACACGAACTTCGCTTCGGGATTCAGCTGGTTGATCCGCTCTATGGCCCCCGGAAGGTAAAGATAGGATACAGAGCCCTCGCCCATCGCCGTGTGGGTTTCCAGGTAATGGCCAAAATTCTTGTCCAGGTAATCGCATTTGATTTCCTCCGGAGTTGGATCGTGATCCAGCCGAGAAAAATAGTGCGGTTCCTTGGGTCGTGAGAAACAGATTTTCGGATTTCGCGACAGGTAACGGCAAATGGCGGTGGTGCCGCAACGAGGCGCACCCACGATGAAAAAATTCGGAAAATGCTGGGTGCGGCTCATTTCACTAATATTACACTGAAACTCTTTTTGAACGTTTTATGGGCTGTTAATTTGCTCCGTCCCTATAATCTCAAAGAATACAAACGGCACACGTTGTGCTAGAATCGACATATGAAAGCGATCTCGTGGAACCCTGAAAAGAACGCTTTACTGAAGGCTGAGAGAAACGTTTCATTTGAAGATGTGGTGTTCCATATCATGGCAGGTGATATTCTCGATACAATCGAACATCCCAATCAGGTGCGTTACCCAGGCCAACAAATCCATATAATAGTTATTGAGGATTATGTTTACCTTGTTCCGTTTATTGAGTCGGAAGAAGATGTCTTTCTAAAGACAATCATTCCGAGCAGAAAAGCAACCAGAGCATACCGAGGTGCTGAGAAATGAATAAGTTAGATCAGGAAGAAAGTGAAATCTTGGAGGCATTTGAGTCGGGTAAGGTAAAACGCGCTAAGGATTCCTCCGATGTACAGAAAAGGCATCAACTATATGCCGAAGCCATGTTTAAGAAAGATGCCAGGATCAACATCCGGCTGACTTCTAAAGACCTTCGAGGGTTACAGAAAAAAGCCCTTGCTGAAGGTATTCCTTACCAAACGTTGGTTGCCAGTATCCTTCACAAATATGTAGAAGGTCGCCTGCATGAGAATAACGGCTAACAAAACAAGCAACAAAGGGGATGAGATCAGTGGCCTGTTTGAGCTCGGCCAGTGCAGCTCGGGCGGTGATGCATTTCTTGAGTACGGCCCTTGTCTCTACCTCTTGTTTGGGTGGTAGATGGGGTAATTCCTTGATAATCACCGGCACGATTTACGATACTGACGCGGGCTAAGCCTGCCGACCCGTTGGAAAAAGCGCGAAAAATTTGCCTGGTCATCGAATCCGACAGCTCCGGCAATTTCGCTAACCTTTTCATCTGTGTCCCGTAAGAGTTCGCGAGCGATGACATCGAAGCGGTTGCTCATTATTTCGAATCAGCTCAGGAACAAAACGGGAATAACAGATATGGACAGTAGTATTTTGACGCACGCATTAACCGTATTCATGGGCTTTTTCGCCGTGATGAATCCTATCGCCAACGTGCCTATTTTCCTTAGCTTGACAGCGGGTGATGATGAGCGCGCAGTCACCAGTATCGCAATCCGCGCCTGTGCCCTGGCATTTGTCATCATCGCCGTATTTTGCCTGGCAGGCGCTATGATTTTCACTGTTTTCGGCATCACTCTGTCAGCGTTCAAGATTACCGGCGGCATCCTGGTGTTTCTTATCGGCTTCCACATGCTCAACGGCAAACAGTCCCCCGTACAACAACCCAGCAACTCTGATCAGGAGGGTCAATCCGCTGACTTGAGCGTGGCCGTGTCCCCGCTGGCACTACCCATTATGGCCGGACCGGGCACCATTGCCACGGCCATGAACTTCAGCGCCACCGGCAGCTGGCTGGAAGTGGGTATCACCATTGCCATGTTTGCCGCCATGTGCATCATTACCCTCCTGTTCTTCCTGTTCGGTGCCAGGCTCGTTAAGTTTCTGGGCGAGTGCGCCCTGGGGGTTATCACCCGCATGATGGGGTTGATCCTCGCCGTGATCGGCACCCAGATGTTAATAGAGGGCATCCGCGGTGCGTTTGGACTCCAGTAGCAACAATTGGCCACTTTAATTACAACCGACTTTGCAAGAAGCGAGAAGGATGACGAGGGCGACTACCTCGAAGTCACGGTCGGGCCTTGCGAATCCAAGGCCGCACTGACCTGTGGTGCCATCAGCAAGGCGTTCACCAAGTCGGGCGAAGACCCTGATTAGGTTTACAAATCCAAGAACGACTCAGCCCTCAGCTTTGTCATTGTACAAGTCCCAATATGGGACTATAATTCGATTATGCGCATAATTGCTGTTTCAACACTGAAAGCATATTGGTCCAGTTCGCCTGCTTACTCCGACGTAATTGAACCTGGAATGGCATGGTATCGCGAGGCATTGAAAGCGGACTGGGCTACCCCGAACGAGGTCAAGGCTCAGTTCTCTAGCGCCAGCATCCTCAAAGATGGGTGTGTTGTGTTCAACATAGCTGGTAACAAATATCGTTTGGTCGTATGGATTAACTATCCCTATCGCATTGTGTACATCCGGTTCATCGGAACACACAAGCAGTACGACGAAATTGA
>Ga0316191_10000150_pt1 | contig 38778 bp, 29 predicted proteins | sample Eddworburr2cm_MG_FD_204928 | JGI IMG/M metagenome (GOLD analysis project Ga0316191, IMG submission 204928) | Coastal sediment microbial communities from Maine, United States - Eddy worm burrow 2 cm | ecosystem: Environmental > Aquatic > Marine > Coastal > Sediment | place: USA: Maine...
GACGCCGGTAGATGCCGAAGCAGCCACGTCCACACCGCGAAGCCCATGACCGTGCAGGGGATCGCCAGATAGAGCAATGCAGCCCAGCCTGTGGCATCGAGACTCGACCACTGTCGCCAGGATGAGCCCGGGAGCATCGGAATCGTCATGGCCGCGCCGAGGGTCGTGGCGAGGTAGGTCCACACGACGGGGGAAACACGCCCGGTCATCGGCTTGCTCACCACCGAGTAGATCGACCAGCTCAGGGGTGCCAGGGCCGTGATCGCGATCAGGAGGGGATAACCCAGCTCGACGCCACCCTTGTTCGCCAGGCTGATCACCACCATGCCGGCAGCCGCCACGGCGAAACCCGTCATGCGCTTTAAGGTCAGGCCCTCGCCCAGGAAGGCGGCCGCGAGCAGCATCACGAACAGGGGAACCAGGGTCGTCGTGAGCGAGGCGATCGGGGCGGGGACGCCGTGCTGCTGGCCGTAGTACAGCGCGAGGTTGTAACCGGGGACGGCGAAGAATCCACACATGAGAAGGCGACGCCACTCCGCCCGCAGGACGGCGACCGATTCAGCGCGCCGGAACGCGAAACAATAAAAGGCGCACGGGAGACCGGCGGTGAGAAAGCGGGCGACGGTCAGGCCGACCCAGTCGAATCGCGCCGCTGCGCCGTCCCGCCCCAGCAGGTACGAGATGGCGATGAAGCTGTTGCTCCAGAAGACGAACAGCAGGAGTGCCGAGGCGATGAGGACCCACGGACGGGGACGGGTCAACGCGGCCTCCCGGCCTCGGATGTCATGCACAACGCCGGAGGTCTGAGCCGACGCCTCTGTAGGACGTTGACTCTATTCTTGTTGCTCCGTGAACTCCCCGACGAGCTTGATGAAGACGACCAGCACCAGAATCCCCACGAGGGTGTGACCCGCGAGCACATACCAGACGTAGTCGGCGTGGCCCATCTTGTCGAACATCCCGTAGAGAGGCGTGTAGATCTTTCCGCTGGTGTAGCCGCCGACCATCACCGACAGGAAGTTCGCACCCATGTACAGCCCGGCCTTTTCCTTGGGCGCGATCCACGTGATGTACTCCTGAATCCGTGGCGAAGCGATCATTTCTCCGATTGCGAAGAAGAAGATTCCGAGAAGCACGAGCCACGCCGCCGAAGCGTTCGCCATTCCGATGATGACGAAGCCGATGGCGGCGACGAGAAGCCCGAAATTGAAAGCGGGAAGTGCCTTGTACCTCGCAACCATCGCGGAAACCGGCAGCTGCAGAAGCATGATGATCCAGCCGGTATGGGCGATGGTCTCGCCGAGGATTCTCCGGGTTCCGTCTACCTCCTGCGAAATAAACCCCGTGAGAAACTCACCGAACACGCTTCGCATGATCTGATAGAGCTGCGCGGTATCGAGGTTGGCGTCGACGTACAGGGCACAAAGATTGAAAAAGGCCCAGAACGGTAGCCAGAAGAACAGACCCAGCAACACGAGGAACGAGGAGAACTTCATGTCGGAGATCGCGGTCCAGATGTCCCGGAATTTCTCCCCTAGAGAGACGCCCTCCGTCTCTCTCTCGGGTTCCTTGTAGAAGAAAATCGTGATGAACAGCATCAGGACGATCGACGCGCCGGCGGCCTTGAATGCGTAGTCCCAGGAGATTGCTCTCAAAGCACCCATGACAATCGGACCGAACGAGCCGCCGATGTTGACCATGGCGTAGAAGATCCCGAAACCCAGGGTCTTGTTGTTCTTGCTGCTGACAGCCCGGACCGTGCCCGAGATCAAGGGCTTGAACATGCCCGCCGCAAACCCTATGCACAGCATCGTGATGACGATGCCCGAGTAGGTCTTGGTGTACAGGAGAAGCAGGATCGAAGGTAAATACGCGATATACGAGACGATGAGTACCTTCTTGAAGCCGTACTTGTCGGCAAAGGTGCCGGAGATCAGCGGCACTCCATAAGAAATGAGCAAGAACAGACCCTGGACGTTCCCGAGTTGCTCCATGGAGAACCCGAGGGAAGTCATGTAGATCCCGAACCCGAAATAGATGCCGTAGTACGCAAAGCGCTCCAGGACCTCGACGAGGTTGGCAACCCAGAAGACCGGTGGGAAGCTGGACAGGGTCTTCAAGAAGCCCTGGCTCTGCGGGGCAGTTGTATCGTTCATCGCATCCTCAATGAGTTGCCGGCCTCCCTCCCCTGGTCGAGGGGCCGGAGTGGGCGGCGTGGCCGGTGATTGTATTACAGAAAGTTCCTATTCGGAGGGTTTCGCTGGGCGCTCGGAGCGCGGCGACGGGGTCACGATCGCCACGAGGTTGTCCCACATGAATCGGGCCAGAAACAGCGGGTGGAGCGTCCTGAGAAGGATCTCGCGATACGGGGCACTTCCCGTGAAGGTGTCCCACAGCACAATGCTCATGCGCCGGCTCCGGCCCTCCGCCCGCTTCTGCTCGTCGGCGGTCATGCGCAGGACGGCGCGCCGCGAGAACCGCAGCTTCTGGATCATGTGCGTCACGAAGAAGACGATTCTGCCCAGCAGGTTGTCCGTCGCGATCGCCCGGCAGGCCGGCGCGTAGCGCCGCTCGAAGTCCTTGGCGGAGATTCCGGAGAAGACCGCCGTGGAGGCCGCGGCCTTGGCGGTGCGGTAGGCGGCCCCAATTCCGTCCTTGTAGAGCCGGGTCATGCCGCAGTCGCCCACGAAGACCACGCGGTCGGCGAACGGCCTGGTGGTGCCGCGGATGTTCATGCGCGGTCCGCAGCGACACGCCATCGTGCCCGGCTGCCAGCCGGGAGGCATGCACCCCTTGACCTCCGGTGAGTTGAGGAAGCTCGTCATCCGCTCGGTGTCGATGCCCTCCCCGAGCAGGCACAGGGTCGTGAAGTTGCCCTTGGGGATCATGGCGGCGAAGTCGATTCCGGGCATCGTCGGGAGGAAAACGTGCATCGAGCTTCCCAGGTGCTCTCCGATCGTCTCGTCTCCGAAGTGGTACTCCCGGATGAAGGTCTTGACCGTCCCTGGGGCCTCGTAGCCCAGCCCGGCTCCCTGGAACAGCTTCAGCGCCGACGAGTTCACGCCGACGGCGACAGCCAGAAAGTCATACGTCTTCGGTAGTCCCTCCGGAATCTTGATGCGGGGCCGTCCATGGTTCCAGGTGAGCTCGTTGACTCGACCGCGCACAACGCGCGCGCCCTTCTTTGTGGCCATGGTCAAGAGGTGCGCGTCGAAGCTCTCCCACCGGACCTCGGCCATCTCCTTCGGACCCGACCCACGGTTGACCGCCCCGATTCGCTTCTCTTGGAGCGGGGTCTCGATGTGTACGGTGCCGACATCCATGTGCAGGACGTAGGAGTCGATGCCGCGCTGGACCACGGTCGGGGGCATGTTGATGCCCTCGGCGGCGAGGGCCTGCACGAGAGATTCCGAGAGGATCCCTCCGCAGTGATTGCAGCCGCCGGGTCCGGCCTCCGAGAAGCTCTTGGGCTCGTAGATGTCGACGTCGATCTCGATGCCCACGCGCTCGGCCATGTCCAGCAGGAAGTAGGCGAAGAACGAACCGGCCGGGCCACCGCCGACCACGGCCACGGTGGAGCCGTCCTCGAGGCGGAGCGCCGAGGGTTTCTCGTCGGACGACGAGGTGAGACTGCGCTCGAGATCGTCCCTCGGCATTCACCCCTCTTCAGCATCGCGAATCGCTACTCTCAAATGGTCCAGGGCGGGGGTGGTGTCAAGAACAGCCATCATGGAAACTCGACTCTTTTCGTCCTGTTTCCGTTGACGGGCCGCAGCTCACGGTGATATGCAGGTCCGCACGGGGTCGAACCCGGGAGGTCAGCATGAGCGAGTGGACACGGATCTGTATCTCGGGGTTGCTGGTATTGGCGCTGTCGGCTTGCGGTGGAGGCACCGGAGAAGAAGACGCCGCAGAGACCCGGGCCGTCGCCGGGATCGACGCCGACATCGGCAAAGCGGTGGTCACCCTCATTCGGGCGTTCGAGCTTCCCGATGGTGTCGCGAATGCGGTGCTGCTCGGCGAGGGGCTGGTCGCTCTGGACACGACCGACCACGACGGGGATGCCGACTCCCTGTGGGTAGAGACTCTCGACATCAACGAGAACGGCAACATGAACGAGACCCAGCTCTTGTGGGACGACGAGGACAACATCCTCTACGCCTACGCCTTCGAGAAATTCGATTGTCTGCGCGGCGACGGCACGGCCGACGGTGGGATGCTCGCTGCGATCTACGGCGAGGAGAACACCCGCGGTGCGCCACCGGGCTCGGGCTTCTACGTCGTCGGCCTCGATGCCGGCGAGTGCTTCGCCCGGACCGCCATGTTATGGGGGTGTGAGTTCGACGAGACCGGAGCGAAGTCGAAGTGCGGTGAGGCCACCATCGATCCGGCCACCGGTACACTGGAGATCACCACGATCCAACCGATAGACTGATCGCTGAATCAACATTTCGTGCTGGCTTGACAGATCGATTCGAGGATCCTATCGTACCGACAGGTTCCGGGTCCGCGACTCCTCGTACACAAACGATGACTTGCCGTGCCGAAGCCGAGCCCGAAGTGGATTTCGCGCGTCGGCACCGAACTTGGCCCGTGGTGGGCGTCGAGGACGGGAACCGTGTTTCAAGCTCCCCGAGCGGGAGCAAGGAGTCTTGAGAGAATGGGAACGAGATTGTTTGTCGGCAACCTTCCTTTCAGCATCGACGAGTCGGAGCTGCGGGAGCTTTTCGGAACCAACGACCGCAACGTTGCGGAGGTGAAGCTGATCACTGATCGCGACACCGGGCGTCCCCGTGGTTTCGGGTTCGTAGAGATGGGCAGCAATGAGGAAGCCGACCAGGCCATCCGCGAGCTGAACGGTCACGAGCTCCAGGGACGGCAGCTCAACGTCAATGAGGCGCACGAGCGCTCGAGCGGCGGCGGCGGTGGTGGCTACCGCAGCTTCTGAGCCGTTAGTTAAACCACACGACTTGACCGGGGGCGTCTCTCACGAGGCGCCCTTTTTTCGTGTGTGCCGGGCTTGCTTGACAAGGGCCTCCGACCGGATATCGTGATCGGAGGCAAGAGGGCATTCCCTTCTTGTCCAGGTAGGAGTTCCAGTGCCTCCGAGTTCCACGACAGACCAGGCCACGGTCAAGTATCCCCCGCACTCGCCCCTTCGTGCCGACCTCATCGCGAAAGTGAACGACTACTTCAAGAGCAACGGACTGCGCCCGGACGGCGGTTTCCGCATGCGGGTCAAGACGGCGCTGATCCTGTCCTGGTTCGTCGGGTCGTACGTCCTGCTGGTCTTCTGGGCGACAACCTGGTGGCAGGCGATCCCTCTCGCGATCTCCCTCGGTTTCTCGGTGGCTGGCATCGGCTTCAACATCCAGCACGATGGCGGACACGGCGCGTACTCGCGTCGCGCGCTCGGGAACCGGGTTTCGTCGTGGACGCTCGATCTGGTCGGCGCAAGCTCGTACGTCTGGAACTTCAAACACAACATCATGCACCACCACTACACCAACATCGAGGGCGTTGACGAGGACATCGACGCCGGACCCACGCTGCGTCTGGCGCCGGGACAGCGGCGGCGGTGGTATCACCGTTTCCAGCATCTTTACATCTGGCTGCTGTACACGTTGTTTCCCGTGAAGTGGGCGTTGTACGATGACTTCCGGGACGTGCTGCGGGGACGGGTCGGTTCCCGGCCGATGCCGCGGCCACGCGGCGCCGACCTGGCGATCCTGCTAGGCGGCAGGTTGTTGTACTTCGGCTGGGCTCTGGTGCTGCCCCTGGCGCTACATCCGTGGACCCATGTCCTGCTGATCTACGCCTGCTATTCGCTGACACTCGGGGTGACGCTGGCCACCGTGTTCCAGCTCGCGCACTGCGTCGACGAAGCCGCTTTCTGTGAGTTGCCCCGCGAGAACGAGCGAATGGAACGGGAATGGACCGCGCACCAGCTGGCGACCACCGTGGACTTCGCGCCGCGCAGCCGCTGGCTCACCTGGTACCTCGGAGGGCTGAACTACCAGGTCGAGCATCACCTGTTCCCGCGCGTCAGTCACGTTCACTATCCGGCCCTGGCCCCGATCACGCGCGAGGTCTCCCGCAAGCACGGGATCGAACACCAGTGCCACGAGACGCTCCGGAGCGCACTGCGCTCGCATGTGGGGTTTCTCAGGCGTATGGGCCGCGCCCCGGCCGTCGCCGAGAGCGCGTCCTCCTGAACGCCGCCGACCGCTAGCTCGCCGTGCCCGAGTGATCTGTCCCCATTGGGACGGACTCGGGAGTCCCGGCAATCCCGTCAGCGCGTCGCAACGCGGGGTGAGGCGTAGGATCTCCCACCCGGGCAAGCACCGCGAGATCGAGGAAATCTCCCGGAACCGGACCGCGGTGGGTCGCTCGCGAGGGCCGACACCCCCCGGCACGGTGCCGCAATCGCCAGGGGTGCTTCACCCTCGGACACACTGTAGACTCCGTCACCCGGCACTCCGAGCGCACTCCCGCAGCCCGGCGAGGAGAGTCTGGTGACAAGCGAGCCGATAGTGCCAAAACGAGACGTGAACGGGCCGCGCAACGCGTTGACGACGGGGACGGTCAACCCCATGCAACGGACCATGGGACTCATGGGCGCCACCGGCGTGGGCGTCGGTGCGATCGTCGGCGGCGGAATCCTCGCGTTGGCCGGCGTGGCGTTCTCGACGACCGGGCCGAGCGCGATCGTCGCGTTCGGGCTCAACGGGGCGATCGCGCTCTTGACCGCCTTGAGCTTCGCGGAGATGTCCGCGGCGTTCCCGGAGTCGGGCGGCACCTACACCTTTGCGAAGAAGGTCCTGAGCGTGCGGGTCGCGTTCGGAGTGGGCTGGGTCGTGTGGTTCGCTTCACTCGTGGCCGCCGTGCTCTACGCGCTCGGCTTTGCGTCGTTCGCCCTGCTCGCAATCCACGAAGTGCTCGTCCGATGGGGCGCAGAACCCCCGGAGTGGATCGCATCCCGCTGGGTGGGCACGGGTCTCGCGATTGCCGCCACCGGCGGCTACACGGTCGGGCTGCTTCGGCGCACCGGCGGTGGCGGCCAGTGGATCAATGTCACGAAATCGCTGGTCTTTGTCTTCGTCATCGCGGGAGGGTTGTGGGCGCTGACGGGTATGGAGAGCGGAGAGGTCGTCACGCGGCTTCGTCCCTTCTTCCCGGGCGGTGCGTCCGGCCTGTTCCAGGCCATGGGGTTCACGTTCATCGCGCTCCAGGGCTTCGATCTCATCGCCGCCGTCGCCGGCGAGGTCAAAGACCCCGGGCGAAATATCCCGCGCGCGATGGTGGGGTCCCTCGGGATCGCCCTCGTCATCTATCTGCCTCTCCTATTCGTCGTGGCCGTGGTGGGTGTCGCGCCGGGCGAGCGGATCGCGGGCCTCGCGCAGGCGCAGCCGGAAGGCGTGGTCGCGATCGCGGCAGGCCGGTTCCTCGGAAACTTCGGCTACTGGCTCGTCATCGCCGCCGGTATTCTCTCCATGCTCTCCGCGCTTCAGGCGAACCTGTTTGCGGCGTCTCGAGTGGGTTTTGCCATGGGGCGTGATCGCACCCTCGCTCCCGCGATGGGTCAGCTCGACCCGCACAGCGAGACACCCCGACGGTCGGTCTGGGCCACATCGGGGATCGTGGCGCTCATTGTCCTCGTGGTCCCCGACGTGGCGACCGCGGGCGCCGCGTCCTCTCTGATCTTTCTCGTGACGTTTGCGATCGCCCACCTCATCAGCATTCTCGTGCGTAAGCGCATGAGCCCCGACGCCATGCCGTTCCGCGCGCCCGCCTTCCCGTTCGTGCCGCTGGTGGGCGGTATCGCATGCGTGGGGCTGGCATTCTTCCAAGGCGTCTCGGTTCCGCTCGCGGGCGTCATCACCGTGATGTGGTTGTTTGCCGGCGTCGGACTGTATGCTTTCCGTTTTGCCGGGCGGGCGCGAACGTTCGATGCATCCTCCGAGGCGGTCGATCCACTGCTCGTGAAGTACCGCGGGCGCAGCCCTCTGGTGCTACTGCCGGTCGACGACGTTGCGAACGCCGCCTCGCTGGCCGCCGTGGCAAGCGCCTTCTGCCCGCCGGGGGTCGGGCGTGTCTTATTGCTTTCGGCCGTCTGCCCGCCCTCCGAGTGGAAGTCAAGAGAGCTTCCCCCCAGCCTGATCGAGATGAGCGACGTGCTGCGCGAAACCGTGAATGAGGCGTTCACTTCCGGTCTCTCGCCCGAAGCGATGCTGACCGTGGCGCCGAATCACTGGAACGAGATCGCGCGGGTCGCGCGCCTCCATCGGTGCGAGAGCATCCTTCTCGGTTTCCGCAGTATGAAGGACCAGGCGCGCGAGCCCGGGTTCAACGAGCTCGTCAGCGAGGCTCATTCCGATGTCATCCTGCTCCGCATGCCCCCAGGTTGGCGGTTTCTCGAGACGAGGCGAATCCTCATCCCTATCGGTGGGCGGGGGATGCACAGTCCGCTGCGTGCGCGGCTACTAGGAAGCCTCCGACGGCAAACTGATCCTCAGGCCACCTATATCTGTCTTCTGCCTCGCGAGGTGAAGCCCGATGAGTATCGCCGTGCCCGAACTCTCGTCCGTATCCGCGCCGAAGACGAAATGGGGGGCAACGCGACGACCGCGGTGGAGTACTGCGACGATCCGGCGGGCGAGATCATCCGTCGTGCGGCCAAACACGACCTGGTGATCCTCGGACTCCAGCAGACCAAGAGTCGACATCGTGCCATCAGCGACTTTACCCTCCGTGTCGCTGAGGAAACCGATTGCGCGATCCTCATTCTCGGTCAAAAGATGGGTTAGGGATCCATCGCTGCTCCCGGAAGACGTACCCCGGTCAGAACGGATTCGGCAAGTTCAATCGTCGCAGCAGCGCGTCGGAACGCGGATCGGACCGCGGGGAGTCCACCTGCGGAAGCACGGCGAGGGCGTAGGCCCGTCCGAGAGGTAGCTCGGCTCCAGCTCCACCGTTTTGCGTGCGAGGTCGGCCGCCTCGTCGTGCCGCCGCGCCAGGTAGGTGTTGACAGTGCAAATGCAAGCCTCAACCTAGTCTCGCGACAGAATGCTCCGGATATCGTCTTTGATCTTCGTTCGGTAGTAGCCGACCGAGGAGGGGGAGGACATGATCATGTCGAGTTGACGGGTGTGGATCGTCAGGTAGCCGAGAATCCGGATCCGACCCTGGATGAATTTCTTTTCGTGACCTTCCAGTCGTGCGATCACATTGTCTTGGTTGAGCTCCACGTGAAATCCGCAATCCTCGAGGATCTCCTTCAAGAAAACGACGCGCTTGAGGCGTCGGTCGTAGTCGGCGGCACCACCCTTGAACTGGAAGCTGACGTAATTCTCGCCGGCCCTTTCGCCGACCAGCGCCTCGATGATGGAAAAGTGGGCGCCAAGCCTCGAGGTCAGACAGCAGTAGTTCTTGGAGATCATGAAGTAGTTGCGATCGGCGTAGCTCGAGCGGCGGCCCGCGGCGAGGTTCGCGTTCGTGGTGGCCTCGAGGATCACAGACATCAAGCCCTTGCCGTCGATCGGCGGCGGCCCTTCCCAGGGTATGGCGATGATGCCCTCCCACAAGGCGAGCATGGGGATCGAGGCGATGCTCTCGAGTCGCACGTACTTGCCCTCGACCTCCTCGCTGAATCCGTCGTCGAGGTTCAGGACCCACCACTGCATGGGGACGTCGCAGTAGAGTTGCTTGCTCGAACGTTCGGGAAAGTGGTGATCCCGGCCGAAGCCGAACATTTCCTGGACTGCCTTCTCGTGGCAGAAGCGCGTTATATCGTGCAGGGTGGTGCACTTTTCGGCAGTGAAGCCGGCCCCGTCGGGATCGAGGAGATGGAGCGGGGTAATGTGAGGAGCGGCGGCGGCGAGCGCCGCATGCACCGGGCTGCCGGCCATCAGGTTCCTCGGCGGATGCGCTCGAGCCAGTAACTTTTCGACGCGGCCCTCCCGAACGGCGCGACCGTCGGCATCGACGGTGACGACCTCGCCGACGCGCAGCCGCTCGACGGCTGCCTCGGCGCCGAACAGGGCGGGGACCCGAAATTCGCGCGCCACGTTGGCCAGGTGGCCGGCAACGGTACCCTGCTCGGAGACGACGGCGGCTGCGCGACTCAGCAACGTGGCCCAGCGAGGCAGAGGCTGAACGGTGACCAGCACGGCTCCGTCGGGAAACTGCAGCGCCTCGGGCTCGGTGCGCACGGTGAAGACCGGACCGGCCGCGGCGCCCGGACTGGCGGTGACCGTTCCGCGCAGGATGACGGGTTCAGGGGCCGCCTCGGCCTCGGCTTGTCCGCCGGCGCTATCGAGCGATTGCACGAGCGGTAGCCGCCGGCACTGGAGCAGCATGATCCTGCCGTCACGATCCAGGGCCCACTCGATATCCTGGGGCGCGTCGTCGTCTTCCTCGAGCCGCAGGCCCAGACGGGTCAGCTCCAACACCTGCTCGTCGGTGAGCGAGGGACGCGCGCCTTCCTCTCCGGACAGCTCGACCTGGCGGATCCCCTCGTCGGGGAGGCGTGTCGCCTTCTTCTGCTTGCGGGCGATCTCCCGACGCCGCACCTCCGGTGGGTCCCCACGCGCGACGACCCAGAGATCCCCCGCGACGCTGCCCTCCACTACGGCCACGGGAAGGCCCCAGGTGGAGCTGACGATCACGGAGTCGTCCGCGCTGTCTACCGGGTTGCGGGTGTAGAGCACCCCACCGGCGACGGCGTCGACCATGGCAAGCACACCGACGCACATGATCTCGCTCTCGTCGCGGATGCCTCGGTTCAGCCGGTAGATCATGGCGGGAAGGCTGTACTTGCTGGCCACCACGGCCTTGTAGGTGTCGAGCAGGGATCCCCCGGGAACGTTCAGCTTGGAATCGTGCTGGCCGGCGAAGGAAGCGTCGGGGATGTCCTCGCCCAGGGCACTGCTGCGCACGGCGACCAGAACGCCCGGGCCATCCGACCGCTCCAGAAGCGCGTATTGCTCCCGGATCGCCTGCTCGAGATCGCGGGGAATCTCCGCTCCGGCGATCAGCTCACGGATCTCGCCGCTCAACTCGGAGAAGTGTTCGAGCTGCTCGGCTCCCGCGGCCTGGAGGCGCCGGTCGATCTCGGTCTGAAGCTCGTTGTGCTCCATGAAGCGCCGGAAACCCTGTGCCGTGACGACGAAGCCGTCAGGAACTTCGATTCCCGGGCGCTGACGGATCTGGCCGAGGTTGGCCATCTTGCCGCCGACCTGGTCGGCAAGCGCCCGCGTGACCTCGCCCAGGGGCAGCGCCAGCTTTCCCTCCCCGGTGCGAGGTGCAGCCTCGACGATGTGGTTGACCTGCTCGCGGATCGACTTGAACCGCTCCTGCAGCGCCGCGTACTTCCCGGGGGCCAGGTCGTTCAGGCGCTTGGTCATTTGCCAGACGTGAGTGATCACTCGGGTGCAACGCGCCCGGACGAAGGTCATTCCGAAAGGCCGCAGCCCTCGCAGCGTCTCGTCCATCTCGGCCATGATCTCGAGCGCCTTGGTATTGGCGTCGAGCAGCAGCTTGAAGCTGTTGTAACGAGTCTTGAACTCGAGGCGCAGGTGCTCGGCCCCCGCGACCGGCTTGGCGGGTCTCCCGGAGGTGAGCCTCCTCAAAAGATCGCGCAGACGACCCATGGAGCTCCGGCGAATGGAGTAGCGATCAGTGCGACAGACGAAGTCCGCACCCCTCGAAGACGAGGATGATAGCGTAGCCGTACCACACGGTGTAGAGGACGTAGAACACCAGGGAGAAGACGACGATCCCCAGATTGTCGGAGATCTTCATCGGCACGATCCCGTAGTAGTTGTAGGCGCACTCGACGGCCCTCTTCTTGACCTCGGAGACGAGCGCGGCCTCGGCGAAACGGCTCTGTTTCTTCAGCTCTTTGTCCATGGCCTTCAGAGCCGACCACCACGCGAAGAGCGCCTCTTTCCCGTCACGACCGTACCTGGCCTCGGCTTCCTTGCTCTCGTTCTGGAACAACTGCCCCGAATCCGTCAGGCAGCTCCGCAGGGTCCGGGCCAGGTCGCCGCGTACCTTCACGTCGGTCCCAACCGTCTCGACCGTGGCATCGACGTTCTCGAACAGAGACTCCACCGCCAGCGCAAGCTCCACCTCTTTCATGGCCAGGGTCAACTCGAACTGGCTGCCCTCGTACTGTGCCACATCCTCCTCGAGCGCCGGGATGTAGTTGGCCGAGCCCTTGGAGATGGAGTTGTACAGCGAGTCCATGTATTCCAGGTAGTTCTGCCCGTTGAAGATCGGCATGAACATCGCGATCAGCCCGGCTGCGAAGATCGCCAGCATGGCAATACCCGCGATGAGGCGTTTCGAGCTAGCCGTCATGGGACCGTCCTCCCGCTCTCAGCACAGCGAAGTTGCCGAAAAACGTGCCGATCACCCACACCGCGAACAGGGCGATCACGATGAAGAACGCCCAGACGCCGATCTGGTCGAGGATGTGAACAGCCGTAGGTGGCAGCGAGAATACCTCCATCTCCACCAGCTTGCCCGGAAGGGCGAAGGCGCGGTTCACGAAGCCGGCCAGCACGGCCATGGCGTAGAAGCCGCGAATGGTGGTCCCCTTGACCACCTTGGTGACGAGAGCGCCGATCTGGATGCCGAGCAGCGAGCCCAGCAGCATACCCATGGCCAGGGTGTAGAAAATGAAGCCGTAGACCGCGTACTGGCTGATGGAGGCGTAGCCGGCCGTGAAGACGATCTGGAAGATGTCGGTCCCGACGGTCGTTACCGACGAGACGCCGAGCATGTAGACGAAAATCGGAAAGGTCAGGAAGCCGCCCCCGACGCCCATCACGGCGGCGGAGAATCCCACCAGGGCTCCGCTGAGAATCAGAAAGATCGACGAGATGCGCCGCCCACCCGGCACCAGCCCCTGATCGAAGGTCACCATCGGAGGAACTTCGATCGACTGGAGCTTCCTCGGTAGGCTGCCCAGGGCGGCGCCTTCCCGATCGAGCTCGTGCTCCTCGGTCTTGCCGGCTCTCTTGCGCGCTCTCAGGAAGTCGGACAGTGCGTAGAACCCGAGCGTGCCGAGCATCAGGACGTAGATCGTCGAGATGAACGCGTCGCTCAAGACCGGGTTGATCTCGTAGATGACGCGGTTGAGGATCCCTCCGACGGTAGCGCCGAGAATGGCGCCGAGCAGAAAGACCAGGGCCAGAGGGACGTTGACGTTGCCCAGCCGCCTGTGCACCACACTACCCATGATGGCCTTGGCAAAGATGTGGAACAGGTCGGTGCCGACGGCGAGGATTCCCCTGATTCCCGCGCTCATCAGGGCCGGGGCGATGACAAAACCGCCTCCCGCGCCGATGCAGCCGGTGATCAGCCCCGCACTCAGCCCGATGAAGATCGAGGCGACGAAGATGCCCATGCTGAAAAACGCCGGGCTGTAGGCCTTCTTGCCGCCGAGGATCTCCGGTGCGTCGCTTGCCAGAGGGCCGGCGAGGGCGACGGTCACCGCGAAGATCGGGATCACGAGCAGGAACAGGATGAAGATCCGTTTCTTGTCGCCGAGGATCGTGTGGGCCGTCTCGATCTCCCACCGGGCGTGGGCCCGCGCGGCCAGCATCATGTATCGGCCCAGCATCCTGAAGTACGTAGTCATTCCCGTGTTGGCTCCTGGCTACTCTCTCCGGTTCGCGACCGCCACCTGGCTGATCTTGGCTTCCTGGATTGCCTTTTTCTCGCGCGCGTCCTGAATCTTGTACATCAGCTCGTCGATGTCGCAAGGCTTCATCAGGTAGTCGAACGCGCCTTGCTCCATGCCCTCGATCGCCACCTCGACGTCCGCGTGGCCGGTCAGCATGATGACCTCGACCAGCGGCCTGCGTTTCTTGATCTCGCGCAACGTCGCCAGTCCGTCCATGCCGGGCATCTTGACGTCCAGCACCACGACATCGAACGGTCGGTCCTCGACTTGCACCAGGGCGTCACCCCCGCTGTGAACCGCCGCGGCGTCGACGTTACGCTTCTTGAGGCGCTTGACCAGGGCCCCCAGGAAGCCTACCTCGTCATCGACGAGCAATACCCTGCACGAGTCCACCCGCCTCACCCCCGTTGCTTGGCCGCCTGTCGGATCTTGGCCAGTAGCTCTTCCAGATCGCACGGTTTCATCAGATAGTCGAAGACGCCCTGCTCCATGCCGTGCCGCGCGGCTCGCTCGGATCCGTGACCGGTGAGCATGATGACGGCCATCTTGGGTACCATCTTCTTGAAAATCTTGAGGACCTCGATGCCATCGATGTCCTCCATCTTGAGGTCCAGAACCGCCACGTCGAAGTCTCGGCGGCGGAGGATCTGGATCGCTTCCGATCCACTGTAGGCCTTGACGACATCGATGTGTCTCCTGGCGAGGCGGTTGGCAAGGACGTCGACGAAGCCCTTCTCGTCATCCACCAGTAGGAGCTTGATCGGCTCCGCCTTTGCCTGATCCTTTTCCATGGCCGTTTGCTAGTCCCGCCGGGCGGCGATCTCCTTGATTCGAGCCAGGGTGATCTTCTCTTCCTGGACGTGCTTGCGGGCAGCGGCTTGCTCCACCTTGGCCACCAACTCGTCGATGTCGCAGGGCTTCATCAGGTAGTCGAAGGCGCCGAGCTTCATGCCCTCGATGGCCGACTCGACCGTCGCATGGCCCGTGAGCATGATCACCTCGACCAGGGGATGGTCCGTTTTGATCTGCCGCAAAGTCTCGATGCCGTCCATTCCCGGCATCTTGACGTCGAGGATGACCACCTCGAACAACCGACTCTGCCCGAGCTTCTCCAGGGCCTGCGCTCCGTCATGGGCCGGCGTGATGTCGAGCTCCCTTTTCGACAGGCGCCTGGTGAGGGCCTCCACGAACGGGGCTTCGTCGTCTACCAAGAGAACGTTGGCTCTGGCCATCGCTGCATCTCCTGCTCAGCAGTTCATGCTTCTTCGAGCATCTGGGCTTCGATCGGCGTCTGGGCGACCGCTTCCTTTTCGGGCAGCGGCAGCTCGATACGAAACGTCGTGCCCACGTCGATCGCACTGCGCACGTCGATCTTGCCCCCCATCTTGGCGATGATGCCGTAACAGATCGATAGGCCCAGGCCGGTTCCCTTGCCGACCGGCTTGGTGGTGAAGAAGGGGTCGAAGACCCTCTCCAGGTTGGCCCCGGGAATCCCGGGTCCCGTGTCGGCCACGCGGATCACGAGGCTCTGGTTCTCTGTCTTGATGCTGATGTGTATCTTCCCGCCCTTCTTTTCCATGGCATCGATCGCGTTGTTGATCAGATTGAGAAAGACCTGCTGCATCTCGGAAACGGAGGCGTGCAGGGTGGGCAGGGCGCGCTGAAGGGTCGTGACGATCTCCACGTTGCTGTACTTCGCCCTCTGCGCCGACAGTGCCACCATCTCGTCGATCAATTCGTAGAGGCTGACCTCTTGGATCCGGGCATCGGTCTTGCGCGCGAAGCTGAGCAGCTTGTGCGTGATCTGCTTGCACCGGCCCCCCTGGTTCCTGATCTGCTTCAGCGAGCGCTGGAATTCCTCGAGCTGCTTGGTGTCCTGGAACTCCTCGTCCTCCAGCAGGTCTTCCATCCACCCGGCTTCTTCGACCATCGTCGCAACGGGGTTGTTGATCTCGTGCGCGATGCCGGCCGCCAGCTCGCCGATCGCGGCCAGCTTCCCGGTCTCGACGATCTGCTGGTTCATGATCTGCTTCTGCTCGTCCGACTCGGCGAGGCAACTGACCATCTTTCTCGCCAAAAGGAACGCCGCGGCGACGCTGGCCAGGCAGGCCACGGAGAAGATCACCAGCGTCAGGTTCAGCGCGTTGCGGAAGCTGGAGAAGGCCTCGGCGGCGTGCTGCTGGTAGACCAGCATCCAATCGACCTTGTTGAGGTAGGCTGCCACGTAAATGTTTCTGATGCCCGACGGGTCGGAACCCTTGAGGACGTAGATCTCCTCCCCGCGGTTCTCCTCGTCGCGGAGGAGGTCCATGTAGGGTCCGTTCTCGAGGTCCAGATCGTGCCGGGCTTCCGTCTGGAGGCTCCCGTCGCGGTTCAGGATGAAAGCCGAGCCCGTCCTGCCGACCCGGATATCCTCGACCAGCTTGTTGAACGCCGCGAAATCGATCGTCGCCCTGAGGATCCAGGGTTGCTCACCCCGCACGCTTCTCACGGCCACGATGAAATGCGGCAGGCCGCGCAGGCCGCGGAAAACGTCGCTGATGAAGTACTCCTGGTCCATCGCCTGCTGGAACCAGTCCGCGTCGGAGTAGTCGACGCGAGCGAGCCGGAACGGCCCCGCGTAAGCCACCTGAGTGCCCTGGGAGTTGACCACGCCCAGGTCGACCATGACCGGGCTTTCCTCCTGCTGCATCACGCTCAGCCGCTCCCGCAGGAAGCTCTCATCGCTCAGCTCGTCGTAGTCGAAGGTGCGGGCCAGGACGCGGATCTCGCCCAGCTTGACGTTCAGGAAGCTGTCGATCGTCTGCTTGTGCTTGCCCACCAGCTCCTCGAGGTGAGCGGTCACCTTCTCGCGATCCGAGTGTCTGAACTCGTAGAGGATGACCCCGCTGATCAGCAGCAGAGGCACCATCGAGACCGCCACGATGAGAAGCGTCCAGTACCTCTTGTGCGACTTGTACGACTTGGTGGCCATCATCGGTCGTCCGTGGGCGTCCGCTCGGACAGGACCGGCTTGCAAGCGGCGCGCCAGCTTGGGTAGCCACGGAGATTATAATCCAGCGATGTCGGGTAGTTCCATACAGTGCAACTCGCTCAGCAACAACGAGATACCTGAGAAGCGACCTCACCCGGGCCTCGATCGACCGAACCCGGCTCGCGTCCGCGCCCGATGTGTGGCCCGCAGCCGCCCGGTCGAGCTATAGTGCCCTGCCTTCTGCACTGTGTGGGCTTCTGTGGTGAGAGACGCGATCCTCTCCGCTCGATTCACTCTTCGCGTTCCTGCGAATCACCCCTCCCTCGATCGCACCCGACGGGAACCGGGTCGCTCCTGGACGACCGCGGAACGGACGATCTGACGGTAGCTGCGGGAAGCGAGCTGAAAGGAAACGAGACATGTCCGACTCCAAAGAAATCCTGATCGTGGAGGACAGTGAAGATAACGTGATCTTCTTGGCGCAGATTCTCGAAGATCACGGCTATCGATTTCGTGTCGCCAGAAACGGCAAGGAAGCCATGGCCGAGCTGGGGGAGAGGCGTCCGGATCTGGTCTTGCTGGACCTCATGATGCCGCGCAAGAGCGGAGTGCATGTTTATAATCACATGAGAGAAAAGCCCGATCTGGCCAAGATCCCGATCATCATCGTCACGGGAGCATCCGTGGCCACCGGCGTAGACATCAGAACGGGCGAGGAACAGCCCAGAGACTCCTATGGAGACGAAATGGCGCGTGGGCTGGGAGCTGTTCTCCATGACGCCCTGAAGGGCGTGGCGCCGGACGCTCTCATAGAAAAGCCGATAGAGCCGCAGTCGCTGATCCATAAGGTCAACGAGCTACTCCGATAGACCGCGATAATGTGCGACCGTCATCGCAGGGGAATCGTCTCTCATGTCCCTGAACGGCAATAACCGGGTCTCGCCGAGGGACCCGGCCTCCGATCGGCCCCCGACCGTTCAGCGGCGGATTCTCGTGAGATTGGTGCCACTGCTCACACTGCTCTTTGCCGCAGTTCTGTACTGGCTCGGCGAAGATCTCGAGAAGACGCTCTATTCGGCAAACATGGAGATCGCCCGGCAGTCCAACGTCATGACCGTTTACGCGGTCGAGACATCGATGATCACCGACAGTGTCCATCAGCCGTGGGACCTCATGGCGCAGCAGTTTCCGCGAGTTGAAGGCACCGAGATCGAGGTCATCAATGCCAAGGGCGTGGTTGTCTTCTCGACCAATTCGACAAGGCTCGGGACTCGCGGTGAGCTCAGCGGTCCCTCATGCTCGGGATGCCACGAGGGAGGAACGACGCGGGCCACGACCGAGACGACCGTCATCACCACGTCGGAGAAGGAAGACCACCTGGTCTTCGTCGCCCCGCTTCGCAACACCAAGAGCTGCCAGAAGTGTCATCCGGCCCAGGAATCGAAGCTGGGTATGGTCAGGGTTCAGCGAGCCCTGGGTCCGATTCAAGGATACATCCGGGCCATGCAGACAGGTGTCGCCGTGGCTGGCGGCATTGCTTTGCTGATCACCATGCTGACGACGCAAATGCTACTCGGCCGCTACCTGGGCCGTCCGCTCCGCAAGTTGATGGCGGGTGCCAGGGCAATCGGTTCCGGTAATCTGCAACACACCGTTGAGGTGTCTTCCCGCGGCGAGCTTTCGGTCCTCGCCGATACGCTCAACGCGTCCACGGCACGCCTCGCCCGGTTGCAGGAGGAGCTGGTCCAGACCGAGCGGCTCGCGGCAGTTGGCGAGACCGTTGCGGGGCTGGCTCACTGCCTGAAGAACACGCTCAACGGCTTGCGCGCGGGGCAGTATGTCGTCGACCGAGCCGTGGAGTTGAACGATCCGGAGAAGTTGCGCACGGGCCGGCGGGTCATGAAAAGCGCCGTCGCTCAAGTGGAACGGCTCACGTTCGACATGCTCTACTACATCAAGGAGCGAGAGCCCGAGCTCGAGCCCGTCGATCTCAACCAGATCGTCCAGGAAGTCATTGACGTACTGCAGGAGTCGGCTGGATCACAGAAAGTCGATATCCGCGCGGAGCTGGACCCGGAAATCGGGGCACAGGCTCTGGATCGCACGGCGATGTACCGGGCCCTCCTCAACCTGGTGACCAACGCGATCGATGCATGCACGGAATCGGAGTCAGGAGATCTCGTTGTCGTGAGGAGCCGGATCGCCGGCCCGGACGAGATCATTCTGACCGTCGAGGACAACGGTATCGGGATGTCCAGCGAGGTCCGGTCCAAGCTGTTCACGCGCCTGTTTTCCACCAAGGCGGGCAGGGGAACCGGTCTCGGGCTCTCGGTCGTCAAGAAGATCGCCGAGGCGCACGGGGGAAGCGTCGCGGTCGAGTCGGAGCCGGGTCAAGGCTCGGCTTTTCACCTCCACCTACCAAGAGCCTCGGCCTGACCTCGGACTCGACGCCGTCCCTCGCCGGGTGCCTCCCGCCTTTCAAGATCGACGTTCCCTCAACTTCGTTCCTGTTCCGTAACGCCTGGGGGCAACGGTGCAGACGGCGAGTCGTCTCCGTAAGCAAAGGCACTCGGTGTAACCCATTCCAGATCAACATCTTGCGTCGAATGCACGCGGCACCGCGTCGCCGTCACGCCGCTGTGTTGCGTCGCAGTAACACCGCCTGCCGAGACCGTCGAGAGAGATTGCCGCGTAAGCCGTTTTTTCTCAAATGCTTAGGCGCCTTGACGCCGGTGGCGCACGGATTGCTTTCCAAACGGTCGGCTCGATGCGAATCGGGCTCGGTCTAGAGAAACACATGGCGCCGGTCACACTCGATGGTGGGTCATCAGGCCTCCGGTGCCGCAGCGGGTCTTGACGGCGACCCGGACATGGAGGTGATGGATGCCGAGTTTCGTCATCCCGGATAAGTGCGATGGCTGCAAGGCCCTGGACAAGACGGCTTGCCAGCACATATGCCCGAACGACCTCATGGTGCTCGACAAGGACGCCATGAAGGCCTACAACCGGGAGCCCGAGATGTGCTGGGAGTGCTACAACTGCGTCAAGATCTGCCCCGTGCAGGCCGTTGACGTGCGTGGCTATGCGGACTTCGTTCCCATGGGCGCGTCGGTGGTTCCCATGCGCTCCACCGACAACATCATGTGGACCGTCAAGTTCCGAAACGGGACGCTCAAGCGCTTCAAGTTCCCGATCCGCACCACCCCCGAAGGCGAGGCCCAGCCCGCCGGCGGCTTCAACGGTGAGCCCCCGCTCGAGGGTCCCACACTGTTTACCGAACCTGATTCCCTCGGTCTTCCCGAGGTCTGGACCACGAAGTAGGAGGTCGGGAAGTGCGTGATATCGAAACCGTTGTCGTCGAAACCGATCTTCTGATCCTCGGGGGCGGGATGGCCGCGTGCGGCGTGGCCGTCGAGGCCGCCCACTGGGCCAAGAAGCACAATCTCAAGGTGACCCTGGTCGACAAGGCGGTCATGGAGCGATCCGGCGCCGTGGCCATGGGTCTTTCCGCCATCAACCAGTACGTGGGCCTCAGGGACGGTCAGAACTCCGTCAAGGACTACGTCGACTACGTGCGCAACGACCTCATGGGCGTCACCCGTGAGGATCTGGTCGCCAACATCGCCCGCCACGTGGACTCCAGCGTCCATCTGTTCGAGAAGTGGGGCCTTCCGATCTGGACTGACAAGGAAGGCGCGTACGTCCACGAGGGTCGCTGGCAGCTGATGATCAACGGCGAGTCCTACAAGGTCGTGGTCGCCGAGGCGGCCAAGAACGCCCTGGGCGCCGACAACGTCTACGAGCGCGTCTTCATCACCGGCCCGATCGTCAAGGACGGCCGCTGCGTCGGGGCGTACGGTTTCTCGGTCCGCGAGGACAAGTTCTACGTCTTCAAGGCCAAGGCGGTCGTGGCCGCCATGGGTGGCGCGGTGCACGTCTTCAAGCCGAGGTCCTCGGGTGAGGGCCAGGGCCGAGCCTGGTACCCGCCGTGGAACGCAGGCGCCTCCGCTTTCTTCACCCTCCAGGCCGGCGCCGAGATGACCTGCCAGGAGGTGCGCTTCATCCCGGTTCGCTTCAAGGATGCCTACGGGCCGGTCGGCGCGTGGTTCCTCCTGTTCAAGTCTCGCGCCACCAACGCCTTCGGCGGCGAGTACATGCAGGAGCGCCGCGACGAGCTCGCCAACTGGAAGCCGTACGGTCACGTGAAACCGATCCCGGCCAACCTACGGAACTATCTGGGAATGCTCGACGTGATGGAAGGCAAGGGCCCGATCTATATGCGGACCGAGGAAGCCATCCAGAAGATCGCCGACCAGTCCCCCGATCCCAAGGCCTACAAGAAGAAGATGAAGGAGCTCGAGTCCGAGGCCTGGGAAGACTTCCTCGACATGACGATCTCCCAGGCGATCCTGTGGGCGGCGACCAACACCGCCCCGGAGGAGAAGTCCTCCGAGATCGCCGCCGCCGAGCCCTACTTCATCGGCTCCCACTCGGGCGCCTCGGGCGCGTGGGTCAGCGGCCCTGAGGACCTGCAGAACGACACGACCAGGAGTGAGTACTTCTGGGGCTACGACAACATGTGCACCGTCAAGGGCCTGTTCGCCGCCGGTGACGCATCCGGAGCCTCATCCCACAAGTTCTCGTCCGGCTCACACGCCGAGGGCAGGATCACCGGCAAGGCGGCTGCCCGCTTCGTAGTCAACGAGAAGCCGGAGTTGATCGACATCCCGGCCGACGAGATCGAGAAGTACAAGCAGCAGATCTACGCTCCGATGAAGAACTTCGAGGACAACCAGGACAAGTCCACCCAAGCCAACGTCAACCCGAACTACATCCGGCCGAACATGTTCATGATGCGCCTCCAGAAGATCATGGACGAGTACGCCGGAGGCGTGACCGCCCAGTTCACCACCTCGAAGCCTCTGCTCGACAGGGGCATGGAGCTCCTCGCATTCCTCAAGGAGGATGCCGCGAAGCTCGGCGCCGAGGACCTTCACGAGCTGATGCGCTGCTGGGAGAACTACCACCGGATGTTCCAGGCCGAGGCCCACGTGCGCACGATCCTCCACCGCGAGGAGACACGCTGGCCCGGCTATTACTTCCGGTCTGATTTCCCCAAGCTGGACGATGAGAAGTGGCACTGCTTCGTCAACTGCACCTACGATGCCACCAACGACAAGTGGGAGATGATCAAACGACCGATCCTCCACGTCTTCGATCCGGCCTTGGATCACGAGCTCGTCGGAGGCTGATACCGACACGTCGCCCCGGGCGTCGCGCAGGCGCCCGGGGCGGATTTTCTTTTTTCTGCCGAGAGGTCGTGGGCGAGATGGAAAACCCGAGCTGTCCGCACTGCAATCAGCCGCTGCAGCCGTTCCAACTTCCCGACAACACCGGCTGGCAGACCGATTTCCACGTCGCGTGCTTCAACGACGATTGCCCGTACTATCGTCGAGGGTGGGAGTGGATGGAGCAGCGCTACGGTGTGAAAAGCTCCTATCGCTTCCGTATCGATCCTGCCACCGGCAAGGCGTCACCCCTGGGGGTCTGGTCGCCTTCAGCCCTTCGCAGTCGAATCCTCGAGGCGGAGGTGACCGTCAGCGAGGCCTCCGGCTGACACCGCGCGCCTCGAGCGGAACAAAGGATCCCACCATGGACGATCCTGCTCCCGAGTTACCGGAAGTTCTCCGCGACAAGCGCCGGATGGCCGAAGACGGAGAGTTTTCCTTCTCCTGCCACCCGGGCATCCCGTGCTTCAATAGCTGCTGCGCCGACATCAACATCATCCTCACCCCCCTGGATGTGCTTCGCCTCGCCCGGCGTGTGGGTGTCACGACCACGGAGTTTCTCGACGAGTACTGCCTGCACCCGATCACCAAGGATCTGAGCCTCCCGATCGTCATGCTGGGCATGGGTGAGGATCCCGCGAAGAAGTGCAGGTTCGTCGGCGAGGAAGGCTGCACCGTCTACGAGGACCGGCCGTGGGCCTGCCGCATGTACCCGGTGGGGATGGCTCTTCCACCGGCCCGCGCCGGCGTCGATTCCAAGCCGATGTTCTTCCTCTTCGAAGACGATTTCTGTGAGGGGCATCGGGAGTCGCGTCGCTTCACGGTTGCCGAGTGGCGCGCCGACCAGCAGGTGCCCGAGCGGGAGGCGCTGGAAGAAGGGTTCCGGGAGGTCGTCACCCATCCTTGGTTCATCGGTGGGCGTCGGCTCGACGCGCGGCGCATCGAGATGTTCCACATGGCGTGCTACGACCTGGATCGGTTCCGTAGGTTCGTGTTCGAGTCGACCTTCCTCGAGCGCTTCGAGCTGGAACCGGAGTTGGTGGAGAGAATGCGGGCCGACGACGAAGAGCTGCTTCGGTTTGCCTTCCGCTGGTTGCGGTACGCCCTCTTCGCCGAACCGACGGTAACCCCGCGTGAGGACGCGCCGTCTTCGCAGGAAAAATCATGAATGAGACGAAATCGTTGCCCGTGCTGGTCATCGGGGCCGGTATCGCCGGGGTGAGCGTCGCCGTCGAATCGGCCGAGGCCGGCCGCGAGGTTGTGCTGGTCGAGAGCGAGCCCGTCATCGGCGGACGCGTGATCCGGAGCTACCACTACTTCCCCAAGATGTGCCCGCCGACCTGTGGCATGGAGCTGAACACCCGCCGCCTCGAGCGGAACCCCCGCGTGCAGCTCCTGACGGGAACCACGGTGACCGCGGCCACGAAGGCCAACGGCTCGTGGAAGGTGACGCTTCGGCGGGAGCCTGCCTACGTGAACGATCGCTGCACCGCGTGTGCGAAGTGCAGTGAGGTGTGTCCGGCCGAGGTGAGCGATTCCATGAACCTGGGCATGCAGGAAGTTCCTGCCATCCGGCTGCCTTATCCCAACGCCTGGCCCCATCGCTTCGTTCTCGATCGCATGGCCTGCCCCGACGGCTGCAAGGCCTGTGTCGATGCGTGCGAGTACGACGCCATCGACCTGCAGGCCCAGCCAACCGAGGAAGAGCACGAGGTCTCGGCGGTGGTGATCGCCACCGGATGGCACCCCTATCCGCTGGAGAAGCTCGAGGAGCTCGGCGGGGGTCGCTTCCCCGACGTCATCGCCAACGTCAACATGGAGCGCCTCGCGTCACCGTGGGGACCCACGGGTGGAAAAATTCTCCGACCCTCGAACGGCGAGCCGCCCCAAAGGGTCGCGTTCGTCCAGTGTGCCGGCTCCCGCGACGTGAACCACCTGGCCTACTGCTCGGACATCTGCTGCCTCGCCTCTCTCAAGCAGGCCCTGTACGTGAAAGAGCAACTCCCCGAGGCGGAGGTGACGATCTACTACATCGACCGCCGTACCCCGGGCCGCAACGAGGCGCTCCTGACACGGATGACCGGGACGGAAGGCGTCCGGCTGGTGAAGGGCAAGGTGGGCAAGGTGGAGCAGGGCACCGGCGGCGACCTGATGCTCAAGCTCGAGGACGTCGAGCGCGGAACGCTCGAGGAGGCCCACGCAGACCTCGTCGTCCTCGCCACCGGAATGGTTCCGAACGTCGGAGAGGATCTGCCTTTCTCGGTGAAGGTCGACCAGGACGGCTTCGCCCTGGACGACCTGCCCGGCGGACTCACCGTTGCCGGCGTGGCACGGCGTCCCCAGGACGTGGTCTCGTCCGTGCGTGACGCCACCGGAGCGGCGGCCAGGGCCTGGATGGCCGGGGAGGGGGTGCGCTGATGGAACGCGTCGGTTTGATGCTGTGCACCGGCTGCGAGATCGGCAAAAACCTCGACCTGAAGGCGCTAGGTGATCTCGCCGACGAGGCCGGCGCCGTCACCACGGTCTCACATGCCGCCCTGTGTGGGCCCGAGGGCCTCGCTGCCGTCCGGTCCGCGATGAAAGACGAGAATCTCGACGGCGTCGTGATCGCTGCCTGCTCGTCGCGGGCGAAGATCGAGGAGTTCCGCCTCGACGGCAAGATCGCCGTCGAGCGGGTCAGCCTGCGCGAGATGGTCGCGTGGAGCCACCCCGGGAACGACGAAGACACCCAGATGCTCGCCGAGGATTTGGTCCGCATGGGGCTGGCGCGCGCGAAGGTGGTCAAGTCCGCCGACGTCCTCGACGAGGAGATCGACTCCTCCGTTCTGGTGGTTGGCGGTGGGCTTGCCGGGCTCTCGGCGGCAAACACCGCCGCGGGATGTGGCCGCGAGGTGATCCTCGTGGAGAAAGAGACGGATCTCGGAGGCTACCTCGCCAAGGTTCGGAACATTCCACCTCAAGAACCCCCCTACGACGCCCCCCAGGTCAACCCCGTCCCGGGTCTGGTCGAACAGCTCCGCGAGCACGCCCGCGTCCAGTTGCTCACCTCGTCGAAGGTGGTGAGCATCAAAGGGCAGCCCGGACAGTTCGACGTCGAGCTGGAGACGCCCGAGGGCGCCCGGAGCCTCCGCGTCGGCGCCGTCATCCAGGCCACCGGGGCCCGCCCTTACGACACCGATCGCCTCGAAGCGCTCGGGGGCCGCTTAGACAACGTCATCTCCTCGCACGAGCTCGACGGGATGCTGGCCGCGGGCGCGCTCGAGCGCCCCTCCGACGGCGCGGCACCGCGGAGGGTGCTGTTCGTCCAGTGCGCCGGCTCGCGTGACCCCGAGCACCTTGCCTACTGCTCGTCCGATTGCTGCCTGTCCTCCCTCAACCAGGTGGCGGCGATCCACCAGCTGTCTCCCGACGTGGAGACCACGGTCATCTATCGCGACATGCGCACCCCCGGGCAGACCGAGCATTTCTACCTGGCGGTCCAGGATCATCCGACGACTTTCCTGGCCCGCGGCGAGGTGGAAACGGTGGCGAGCGACGGGAACGGCGCCCTCTCGGTGCGGGTCAAGAACAGCCTGCTCGGCGAGGACGTGGAGCTCGCTGCCGATCTCGTGGTGCTGGCCGTCGGCATGGTGCCCGAGTCGGCGGACGGTGAAGGGATCCGCATCTTGACGGATGCGACGAGGAAGTTGGAGACCGGCGATTCCGACAAGCAACGGGAGGACGCTCGCAAGCAGATCGAGGAGTACGCCCGTTTCGAGGGGACCGAGATTCTCAACCTGGACTACCGCCAGGGCCCGGACCTTCCGGTGCTGGGGTCGAGCTTCCCCGATTCGCACTTCATCTGCTTTCCCTACGAGACGCAACGAACGGGCATCTACACGGCCGGAACCGTGCGCGCGCCGATGCTGCCGGCCCGAGCCCTCGAGGACGGGCAGGGGGCGGCGTTCAAAGCCCTCCAGTGCACGGCGGCCCTCGCCCGCGGCGAGACCGTCCATCCGCGTTCCGGCGACACCTCCGTGCCCGAGTTTTCCCTGCAGCGCTGCACCCAGTGCAAGCGCTGCACCGAGGAGTGCCCCTTCGGCACCCTCAACGAAGACGAGAAGGGCACGCCGCAGCTCAACGCTCTGCGGTGCCGCCACTGCGGGATCTGCATGGGGTCCTGCCCGGAGCGGATCGTCAACTTCGCCGAGTACTCCGTCGGCGGCGTGGCCGCGATGGTCAAGGCCATCGAGGTCCCGGAAGAAGAAGATGAGAAGCCGAGGATCCTGGCCCTTCTGTGCGAGAACGATGCGCTTCCCGCTCTCGATGCCGCGGCGGAGCGCGGCAAGAAGTGGAACCCCTGGGTTCGAATCATCCCCGTGCGTTGCCTGGGCGCCTGCAACGTCATCTGGATCGCCGACGCCCTGTCCGGGGGCATCGACGGCGTGATCATGATCGGCTGCAAGTCCGGTGATGACTACCAGTGTCACTACATCCGCGGCTCGGAGCTGGCCGCCTATCGTCTCGAGAACGTCCAGGAGACGCTGGACCGGTTGGTCCTCGAGTCCGAGCGGATCAAGGTCGTCGAGCTGGCCCACGACGAATGGGACCGCATTCCTGCGGTTCTGGACGAGTTCGCCGAGACCATCGAGGAGATCGGCGCCAACCCGTACAAGGGCTTCTGACGAGGAGTCGTGATGGCAGAAGCACTTCAGATCTCGCCCTCTCCCGCGACGCGCCTGGACCTGATGCGGCGTGGAGGAGATACCGCGGGGCGCTGTTACCAGTGCGCAACGTGTTCCAGCGTGTGCTCGCTGTCGACGCCCGGTATCCCCTTTCCGCGACGTCAGATACTTCTGACCCAGTGGGGCCTTGCAGACCAGCTCGCCGCCGATCCGGCGGTGTGGCTGTGCCACCAGTGCGCCGACTGCACCGAACGTTGCCCCCGCGACGCGCGCCCCGGCGACGTACTTCAGGGTTTGCGCTCCCTGGTGATCCAGACTCTGGCCTTTCCGGGTCTCGTCGGCCGGCTCGTCGGCAACGTCCGACGGACTTGGCCGATTCTGTTCGGGGTGCCCTGGGCATTCTGGCTGCTGCTCTGGGCAGCCGGCGTCATCGAGGTGCCGCTCGGAGATCGGTTGCATGCCTACGAGGACTTCGTTCCCCACGGGATCCTGTACGCGGTCTTTTTCCCCGTGGCCGGCTGGGTCACCCTGGCGGCGGGCGTGGGCGGCGCTCGATTCTGGAAGAAGATGGGCGAGGGCACCGTGCGGCAGGGGTCGTTTCTCGCCGGCGCCTGGCCGGTGCTCTTGGACGTCCTGGGTCACAAGAGCTTCGGGACCTGCGAAAAGGTCACCACTCGACGCTGGGCGCATCTGGCCCTGTTCTGGGGCTTCGTCGGAGCGGCCGTGACCTCGGGCCTGCTCATCTACGCCATCTACCTGGCGGGGGCGGAGATGCCTCTCCCGCTGGGCCATCCGATCAAGATCCTGGGTAATCTCTCGGCCGCGCTACTGGTCGTCGGAGGACTCCTGCTCATCGTGAGTCGCTTTGGAGTTCATCGTTCGCTGATCAAGACGAGCGCCTTCGACATGTTCTTCCTCAGCGTCGTCGCCCTGGTCATCGCGACGGGGGTGATTGTCGAGGTGGCCCGCTTCGTGCTGCCGACGACCGCGGCCGGCCTTCTCTACACGATGCACCTGGGCGTGGTGCTCACTCTTTTTCTGACCTTTCCCTACTCGAAATTCGCTCACATGCTCTACCGGACACTCGCACTGGTACATCAGCGTATGACCGCCACGCCAGAGGAGGAGCGCTAAACAAGATCCGTCCATGCTTCCGTTTATCCCACGAGACGAAGACTTGAAACGATAGATAGAAAAGGAGAAGGCCGTCATGTCCAAGCTGGTACCACCTCATGGCAGTCGCGAGCTAAAGCCCTTGCTTCTCAGTGGCGGGGCTCTGAACGAGGAAAAAAAGAAAGCCGAGGGGCTCAAGAAGGTCCCGATGACCTCCCGGGAGACCTCCGACCTGATCATGATGGGCATCGGAGCGTTCACTCCGCTGGACGGCTTCATGGGTAAAGACGACTGGAAGGGCGTCTGCGACGACTTCAAGATGCCCTCGAAGGGCGGCCTGTTCTGGCCGATTCCCATCACCCTCTCGGCTACCCAGGAGCTGGCAGACTCGATCAAGGTCGGCGAGGACGTCGCGCTGTGGGACACCGAGACCGAGACGATCATGGGCTCGATGACCGTCACCGAGAAGTACACCATCGACAAGAAGCACGAGTGCCAGCAGGTCTTCAAGACGACCGACCCCGAGCACCCCGGTGTCGCCAAGGTCATGGCCCAGGGTCCGGTGAATCTGGCCGGTCCGGTCAAGGTCTTTTCCGAGTCCTACTATCCCGAGATGTTCTCGGAGATCTACCAGCGCCCCGTGGACTCCCGCAAGATCTTCGAGGATCGCGGCTGGAGCACGGTGGCGGCGCTGCAGCTTCGTAACCCGATGCACGGCTCACACGCCTACCTGGCCTGGGTCGCGGTCGAGGTTTGCGACGGCGTCTACATTCACCAGCTCGTGGGCAAGCTGAAGCCGGGTGACATCCCCGCCGAGGTCCGGGTCAAGGCCATCCAGGCTCTGGTAGACGCCCAGTTCCGCCAAGAGCGGGTCGTGCAGGGCGGCTATCCGATGGAGATGCGTTACGCCGGACCGCGCGAGGCGCTCCTGCACGCCGTCTTCCGCCAGAATTACGGCTGCAGCCATCTGATCGTCGGTCGTGACCACGCCGGCGTCGGCGACTACTACGGGCCCTTCGACGCGCACAACATCTTCAACGAGATCCCGAAGGACGCGCTCGTCTGCCAGCCGCTGTGCATGGACTGGACCTTCTACTGCTATGACTGCGGCACGATGGCCTCGATGAAGACCTGCCCGCACGAGAGCAAGGCTCAGATCGACGAGAACGGCAACTACAAGGGCGGCTCGCGCCTGCTGCTCTCGGGCACCATGCTGCGCAAGCTGATGAGCGAGGGTAAGCCGGTTCCCAAGGAGTTCTCCAGGCCGGAGGTTATCGCCATCCTCAAGGAATACTATGACTCCGTCGAGGAGAAGGTGGAGGTGAAGCTCCACGGCGCCGCCACCGGCGATGTGAAGAAATAGTAGCGCGAAACGAGTGGGAGTATGAGGTGGCCGCCGTGGTCGTCGGCGGAAGAGAAGCGACATGACGAGAGCCTGCTGCGCAGTGTTCAGCAGCGCTTCGCCAGCTTTCTCTTCCTTCTCGATGCCAACAACCGGGTTCTGAAGCTCCTCAACGATCTCGAGGAGAAGGCCCAGGGCGAGCATCTCTACGATCTAAGCTACATTCGCTCCACGGTTTCGGAGATACGGGTCGGCGTGCGCGAGATCATCGACGTGATGATCTCGATCGGTGGCAGTGACTACGAGCCGCTCCGCGAGCGCTTCACCGCGATCGACATCGAGGTCGAGTCGGCTCTTAGCGGCGCGCGCCCGATCGTGCCCGGTGAGTACACGATTCGCTTGGGCGAGCTGACCCGGGAGGAAGCCGCCTGCGTCGGAAGCAAGAACGCCCAGCTCGGCGAGCTGCGCTCGAAGCTGGGCCTTCTCGTCCCCGACGGCTTCGCCATCTCCGCCTGGGCCTACAAGCACTTCGTCGGCGCCAACAACCTGCAGGAGCGCATCGACGACCTGCTCGCCAACGTGGATATCCGGCGTTACCCCGAGCTGGTGCGGGTGAGCGAGACGATCCAGGAGATGATCGTCTCGAGCAAGGTCCCGAAGGACCTGGCCGATGCCATCCGCTCCAGCGTCGCCGACGTGGTGACGCAATCGGGCACGACACACTTTGCGCTGCGTTCCAGCGCACTCAGCGAGGACGACCTGCTCACCTTCGCCGGGCAGTACCGCTCGCTCCTCAACGTGAGGGCCGACGAGGTCGTCGAACGCTACCGCGAGATCCTTGCCGGGAAGTTCACGCCGAAGGCGATCTTCTATCTTCTGAGCCACGCCTTTCGTGAGTCCGACCTGGCCATGTGCGTCGGCTGTGTCTCGATGGTCAACGCGGTCTCGAGCGGGGTGGTCTACACTCGTGATCCGGTGCATCCCGCGGACGGGTGTCTCGTGGTCAACTCCGTCTTCGGTCTCGGCCAGCTCCTGGTCAACGGCATCTTGACCCCCGACGTCTTTCGCGTGCGAAGGGACGGATGTCAGGTCGTCGAGCGCCGCATCGCCCGCAAGCTCGAGCGACTGAAGATGCGTCCCGGGACGGGCACCTCACGGGAGCCGGTTCCCGAGAGGCTCCAGAAGCAGCCCTCTCTCGGTGAAGCACACCTGTACGAGCTGTCGCGCATGGCTCTGGAGGTGGAGAGGCACTACGGTGCACCGCAGGACCTGGAGTGGGCCCTGGATCACTCGAAGCGTCTCTTCCTGTTGCAGACCCGGCCGCTGCAGCTGCTGGCGCCGCACGAAAACGGCGGCGAGCCCGATGTGTCCGGGCTCGACGTCCTGCTCTCGGGCGGCACGACCGTCTGTCCGGGGGCCGGCAGCGGCCCCGTGTACCGTGCTGCCTCCAGCAACGACCTTCCCGGCGTGACCGCGCAGTCCGTCGTGGTAGCGCACCATCCCTTCCCGGGCCTGGTCTCGGTACTGGGCAAGATCAGCGCTCTCATCACCGAGGTGGGCGGCCTCGCGAGCCATACCGCCACGCTGGCGCGGGAGTATCGTGTTCCGACGATCATGGGTCTGTCAGGAATCGAGCGTCTGGTCCCGGGGAGCCCGGTCACCGTGGACGCGACCGACGCGAAGGTTTATGCGGGAAGCCATCCGGCGATCGTCCGGAGCCGGTGGATCGCTCGCGTTCCCACGGCGGGAGATCCGTTGCAGCACGTGCTGCGGCGCTCGCTGGCTTGCCTGTCTCCCCTCAACTTGCTCTACCCCTCGGATCCCGACTTTCTCATCGAGAACTGCCAAACCGTGCACGACCTCACGCGCTTTTGTCACCAGAAGTCGATGCAGGAGCTGTTCGAGACGACCGCTGGCCTGAAGGAGCAGCGACGCGTCGGGCTGCGCCTGCGCAGCGAGATCCCACTGCGTGTGAACATTGTCTGCCTGGAACGAGACGTGGTTGTGCCCCGAAACAAACGCTGGGTCCGCGAAGACGAGTTGATCTCCACACCGATGCGGGCTTTCTGGTCCGGGATAACACAGGAGGGATGGCCCGCACCCCAAAAAGCCCTGAACGGATTCGATTCGGCGACCGGGCCGGAAGCGCGTAGCACAACACGAAGCGGATTCTCCGAGGACAGCTACGCAGTGCTCGGGCGCGAGTACATGGTGGTCAGCCTGCGCATGGGCTACCATTTCACCACGGTGGAGGCGCTCAGCTCACCCGAGTCGAGCAAGAACTTCATCAACATGCAGTACAAGCAGGGGGGCGCCTCTCTCGATCGTCGGAAGCGTCGGCTCCGGCTGATCACCAGAATCCTCTCCACGCTGGGTTTCAGGAACATGAGTTGGGGAGATTCACTCGACTCCCGTATCACCTATCTGGATCAGGAGCCCATCCTGGAGCGACTCCGTATTCTCGGGCGGCTCATGATCATGACCAAGCAGCTCGACATGGCGCTTTCCACCGACGAGATCACGGAGTGGTATACAGACGACTTCATGAAGAAGCTCGGACTGGCTTCTTCTTCCGAGGACTGAGGAGCAACGACATGCCATTCAAGCGCGTCGGCGACATCATGATCCCGCTGGACGACTACCCGCACCTGCCTCACTGGTTCACCCTGCGGCAAGCTCTGGCCGAGCTGAAGGGAGCGCAGTACAAGGTCGGGAGTCAAGTCGCCGCCCCGCGCAGCGCCCTCGTCTTCGACGAGGCCTACCGGCTGCTGGGGCATCTGCGCCGGCGCGACATCCTGCGCGGCATGGAGCCGCGCTATCTCTCCAGCGACAAGCTGCACCTCAAGTTCCAGGACATCGAGATGCGGCCCGATCCTGACCTGTGGGAGCTGTCCTTCGACCAGACGGTCAAGGCGCTCCGAGAACGGTCCGAGCGAAAGATCAGCGAGGTGATGCAGCCGATCGTCACCACGATGAAGTTCGAGGATTCCCTGATGAAGGCACTGCTCGGTTTCGTCGAATACGATCTCTCTCTTATCCCGGTGCTGCGTGACGGCAAGGTGGCCGGGGTGGTCAATACGGTGAGCCTGTTCCAGGAGTTGGAGCAGCTCATTCTGTAGCAGCCGGGACGGGTAGAGACATGGAGAAGGACAGCGAGGGCACGCAGGTCGCAGGGGGAGAGTCGGGCGGCCTTCCTCCCCACCCCGAAGAGATTTACCTGGCCGAGAAGAAGAAGCGCCGCCCCATCGATTGGCGACGCACCTGCTTCCTGTTGCTGGGCGTGGGACTCTTCTTCGCGGTCTACCTGAGTCCCTCATGGCCCGCGGCGATCGATCCGCAAGGCCAGGTCTTTCAGCTCAGCGAGCAGGCCAAGGCGGCACTGGGGCTCTTCCTTCTCGCGGCCACCTGGTGGGTCTTCGAGGTGGTGCCGATCGGCGTCACCAGCATCTTCATCGGCGCCGTTCAGGCCATGTTCCTCATTCGGCCCGACAAGTACGTGATTCCGAAGGAAGCCGTGCACTCGGTCGGGGGGAAGCTGACCGTCGATGCCCAGGCTCTCGAACAGCTACTCGAGGCAAACCCGAGTGCTCTGGAAGTCGTTCAGGGCACGTGGATCGCTTTTACCGATTTCCTCGCCCCGTCGGTGTGGTTCATCTTCGGATCGATCATCTTCGGCCTCTGTTTCAGTCAGACCGGCTTGGCCAAGCGCACCGCCTACAAGATGCTCTCGCTCGTCGGCGAGCGGACGAGCATGATCCTCCTCGGCTGCTTCGTCATGACCTCCCTGCTGACCCACGTCATGGCTCACACCGCGGTCGCCGCGGCGCTTTACCCGCTGCTGATGGCCATCTACACCCTCTACGCCGGTGATGACGACAAGCCGACCCGGTTCGGAAAGAACCTCTTCATGGGCATGGCCTACGTGGCCGGGGCCGGGAGTATCTGCACCTTGCTGGGCGCCGCCCGCGGCGCCGTGGCCATCGGGTTCTACAAGGAGATCGTGGGACGCGAGGTCGGTTTCTTCGAGCTGAGCTACTACATGCTGCCTGTAGGTTGGGCGATGACGTTCATCCTGTGGGGCTTCATGATGGTGGCGCTGAAGCCCGAGCAACGGACCATTCCGGGCCTCAAGGCGCGAGCCGCGACCCTCTACGCCCGACTGGGGCCGATGAAGGCCAACGAGAAGTTGACGCTCATTATCGTCTTCTCCGCCATCGCGATCATGAGCGTCAAGAAGTACATTCCCTTCCTCGAGCCGGTGAACAAGAGCGCGATTATTCTCACGGCCTGTGTGCTCCTGTTCGTCTTCAAGATCCTGTCCCTCAAGGACCTGGAAGGCGTTCCCTGGAACATCATTCTCCTGTTCGGCGGCGCCATGAGTACCGGTTACTGCCTGTGGCAGACCGGGGCGGCCGAGTGGATGGCCATCCAGTGGCTGGTGCTGTTTCAGAATGCGCCCTGGTTCGTCTTCGTTTTCGGCACCGCGCTGTTCGTGCTGGTGATGACCAACCTGATCATGAACGTGGCCGCCATCGCCATCTCCCTGCCGGTCTCCCTGGTGATCGCGCCTTATCTCGGCGTCACTCCCGATGTCGTGATCTTCTGCGCTCTGGTGGTGGCCGGAATGCCCTTCCTGCTTCTGGTCGGCGCGGCCCCCAACGCCATCGCCTACGAGAGCAAGCAGTTCACCTCGGGGGAGTTCTTCCTCTACGGCATCCCGGCCAGCGCGATACTGATGCTGGTTCTGGCCGTGTTCGTCCATTTCATCTGGCCGGCCATGGGCATGCCGGTGACGATCCCGCGGTAGGCTAACGGCAGGGGAATCGGCTTCCGTCGGTCATGGGCCTTCTATTTCCGACCGTTTCGTCGCGCACCGGACCGCGATCGCGCGAGAGTCGGGGACGGGGGTCGGGCCTCGACGGTAATTCCGTATTGCTTCACTTTCTCCCACAGGGTCTTGCGACTGATTCCCAGGAGCTCCGCCGCGCCGCCACGGCGCCCGTGAGATGCCACGAATGCCGCTCGGATCGCTTCGATCTCGGCCTGCTCGGTCGCCTGTTGGAGTGTGGCCGCATTCCTCTTCAGTCCCGCCGCGGGTTTCTTCCCGGACGCCTCTCGTAGCGGATCCGGCAGATCCGCGACCGAGATGTGCGAGCCGCGACAGAACAGCACGGCGCGCTCGACTGCGTGCTTCAGCTCCCGGACGTTGCCCGGCCAAGAATAGCGATCGAAGCGGTTGAGAGCCTCGTCGCTGAAGCCTTTGATCGGGCGGTCTGTCTCTCCGAGGAACTCCTGAAGGAAGATCTTGGCGAGAAGCGGGATGTCCTCGCGCCGCTCGCGCAGGGGAGGCACGTGAATCGACACGGTGTTGACACGAAAGTAAAGGTCTTCTCGAAAGCGACCCTCGGCGATCTCTTCCTCGAGCGGACGTAGCGAGGCGGAGATGATGCGCACGTCCACGTCGACGGAGCTGTTGGACCCGAGGCGCTCGATCTGGTGCTCCTGGAGCGTCCGCAGCAACTTCACCTGGAAGGTCGGGGGCAGCTCGCTGACCTCGTCGAGGAAAAGCGTGCCTCCGCTGGCCGCCTCGAACCTCCCGATGCGTCGCTGAGCGGCGCCGGTGAACGCACCCTTCTCATAGCCGAACAGCTCCGATTCGATCAGGGTCTCGGGAAGGGAAGCGCAGCTCAGGCGGATGTATGGCTCTTTCCGGCGCCGCGAATTGTAGTGAATGGCATTGGCCACCATCTCCTTTCCGGTCCCGCTCTCGCCGTGGATCAGCACGCTGGCATCCGAGTCGGCGACAACCTTGATCAGGTCGAAGAGCTGTTGCATCTGCTGGCTCTTGCCGACGATCCGCGAGAACGAATGACGCGTTTCGAGCTGTTGCTGCAGCCGAACGTTCTGCTCGCGCAGCGTGCGGAGCGAGCAGACGTTTTCGAGGTGCACGAGAAGCTGGCTCATGGAAAACGGCTTGGTGATGAAGTCCGCCGCACCGTTTCGCATGGCCTCCACGGCGCGATCCACCGAGCCGTGAGCGGTCATCATCACGACGGTGGCCGACGGGTCCAGGGTCTTGATCCGGCGCAGCAGCTCCATGCCGTCCATCCGCGGCATGACCAGGTCCACGACGACCAGGTTGTGCATCTCTCGCTTGAACAGCGCGGCGCCGTCGACCCCGTTGTCGGCCTCGTCCACGGTCCATCCTTCTTTGCGCAGTGCGTCGGATATGGCTACGCGCAGAAGGGGCTCGTCGTCAACGACCAGCAGACGTCGCTTGGTGACCGTCGTCACGGTGTCTCTCCGCGACCGTGTGCTAACTCCGGGTCACGGACATTCTAGTACCGCCGGGTGACGAATCCCACATCGACGCAGCGTCGAGGGCGAGCCGGCCTGTGGGAAGGGCCGGTGACGTCTGGATCGGGATCACTCTCGGCTCTCGGAAGCGGGGGAGTGATGAGCGTGGGCCCCCGGAGAGATCATCACGGTGCGACCGACCATCAGGCACCCCGTCACGATCAGGACCACGGCAACCAGGCGCGTCCCGTAGTTGCGCAGCCACCGCGAGGCCATACCGCTCGCCAGAAGCACCGCGGTCAGGGAGGGTAGGGTGCCGATCCCGAAAACGACCATGCCCAGCATGGAGTGCAGCGGGGTCGGGAGGGACGCGACCATGACCAGCATGGCGTAGACCAGCCCGCACGGAAGCAGACCCATCACCGCTCCGAGCAGCAACCGTGCCGCGAGGCCGCGTCCGTGCAGCAGGCTCTTGAACCAGGGCGACTCCCGCAGCCGTTCGATGCCGCAGCCGTTGAGCACCGCCTCGATCCTGGTTCCCCGGACGACGCCCAGCAGCACGACTCCCACCACGATGACGGACGCGCCGATCAGGATCGACACCGGCTTCTGCCACCCCACCAGGGCCGCGCCTTGACGGAGGCTCTTGCCGAGCAGGCCCGCCAGAAAGCCGAGCATGCCGTAGGTCCAGATCCGGCCGGCGTGGTAGAAGAGAAAGTCTCGTTGAAGTGCGAGCCTGCCGCCGCCCTGCTCGCCCGGGGGACGGAACGCCTGAGAGAAGGCCAGCAGGATCGGGCCGCACATCCCGACGCAGTGCAGGCTTCCCGCCAGGCCGGCCAGAAGCAGTGATCCGTACAGCGTCACCAGACTCGTGTCGCTCATCATCTGTCACCCACGTGTCGACCCGCGCCACGGGAGATCGCCACGACCACCACGCTCGAGACGAACATCGCGGAGGCCGCGAAGATCGGCGTCAGTAGTCCCATCGTTGCCAGCGTCAAGCCAATACCGTTGTAGCCGAAGGCCCATCCGAGGCTCCATCGCACCCGGCGCATGCAGCTGCGGGCGGTGGCCAGGGCCAGCGGCACGCCTTCGAGTCGATCGAAGATCAATCGCACGTTGCCCGCCTGCTTGGCGAGATCGGAAGCCGATCCCATCGCGAAACCGACGTCGGCCGCCGCCAGGACCGGGGCGTCGTTGATGCCGTCCCCGACCATTGCCACCCCGCGCTGCTTCCCAGAGGCTCGGGCGCGAGCGTCCCGCAGCCGATCGAGCTTGTCGGCAGGCAACAGCGCAGCATCGACGGCGACGTCGAGCGAGCGGGCGAGCCGCCGTGCCGTGCCGGCCTGGTCGCCGGTCAACACGGAGACCTCGACACCCGAGTTTCTCAGCGAAGCGATCGTCGCCGCGGCATCGGGGCGCAACGTCTCCGCGACGTGCAGGCAAGCCAGGACCCGGTGCTCGTCCATCAGGTAGATCACCGTGGTCTCGCCGTCCGACGTTTCGCCACCTGCCGGTTCCGCCAGGCCGCTTCGCTCCACGAGACGGCCGCTGCCGAGGCGAAGGAGACGGCCGTCGATGCGGGCCTCGATCCCGAGGCCGGGGAGCGTGACGGCGTCCGTCGCAGGGGGGAGCGTCACGGATCGCTCTTCGGACTCCTGGACGAGCGCTCTCCCGATCGGATGCAGGCTCGTCGTCTCGAGGGCCGCGGCCCACCGCAGCGCGTCGGCTTCCGCGACGCCGTCGGCGGGCTCGATCCGATCCAGTTTCAAGGATGGCTCGGTCAGCGTCCCGGTCTTGTCGAAGAACAGCCGTCCCACCCGGGACGCCCGCTCGAGGGTGACCGCGGAATCGATCAGGATTCCTCGCTCGGCGGCGCGTCGCAGGGCGCTCCACGTGGCCAGGGGAGCTGCCAGTCCAAGCGCGCACGGGCAGCTGATGAGCAGCACGGTCAGGGCCACGAACAGTCCTTCGAGGGGATCACCGTTCCAGGCGAACACGGCGAAGACACCCGTCGCGAGCAGGACGACGCCGGGCACGAACGCGGACGCGATTCGATCCGCCACCCGCTGGATCGGCGGCTGGTGCAGACGGGCCTCGTCGAGCATCCGCTGCATCCGGCTGATGGCCCGGTCCGCCCCGATGTGCCGCGCCTCGATCCAGACCTGACCGTCCAGGTTCAGCGAGCCGGCCAGCAACCGGTCGCCCGGGTTCACCTGTCGCGGTCGGGACTCGCCCGTCAGGATCGATTCGTTGACGTGACTCGTGCCCTCGACGATCGAGCCGTCCGCGGGAACCGCCTCACCGGCGCGGACGCGAACGCGGTCTCCGATCGCGAGATTCCCCGCGTCGATCTCGACAACCTCGCCGGCGCGCCGCACCCACGCGCGAGAGGGCACCGATGCCAGCAACGCCCCCGCCGAGGAGGTGGCTCGACGCTTCGCCCCCGCCTCGAGGTAGTTGCCGAGCGTGACCAGGACCAGCACCATCGCCGTGGTGTCGTAGTACAGGCTGCCGTCTCCACGCACGGTGTTGGCCACGCTCACCGTGTACGCCGAGGTGACCCCGACCAGGATCAGGAGATTGGCGTCGATCCGAACGCCACGCCGCCACCCCGCGAGGACGTCGCTCAGGATGGGAACGCCCAGGAGCGCCAGGACCGCCGTGGCCAGGAACATCAGCAGGTAGGAAAAGAGCGCGGCCAGCCCGGCGTACTCTGGGGGCACCGCCGCCTCGGCGCCGAACCATTCTCGTGAGTAAGTGAACCAGTTGAAGACCATGATGTTCATGGCGAGGAAGATACCCATACCCAGACGAAGCAACAGGGTGCCGCCGGGAGCCACGGTGTCGCCGGGTGCCGCCGGACGAGCCAACTCGCGGGCGATCCGACAGCCGAAGCAGCAGAACTGAAGACCCGGCACGGGCCGGCGACCTCTGCCGATGGGCATGGGCAGGTCGCAGTGCGCGCAGGTGCCTCGACCGTCTGGGTCGTGGACGAGATGGCTCGTTGCCGTCATGGCATGTCGTGCTCGCAAAGCCGGTCGGGCGAGGCGCCATTTTAATCCGCGAAGTCCGGAAGAGGGACGGTTTCTTGCGTGCGGGGCGGATCACTCTCCAGGAGCGGCGGCGCGGCTCTCTTGCCGTAATCACAAAGGCGTCGACTTGTCCCTTTTCCGCACGAAAACGAGTTGCCCCGCTGCGGCCAGTCGGGTCAGACTGGGGCCGGGTTTAGCTCGAGGCAACACTCCATCTTCGGGAATCGTGGGCAGTCCAGGCGTTGCCTCGGGCGGCGGGCTTCTCCCATTCGAAAACCAGCGGCCGGGGGACGCGAGCGGTCGTCCGCCCGGTCGTGTCGGGCGTCGCCCGAAAGGAGGAACGTATGAGAGCCACCGTCATGTTCGTATTGC
>Ga0316191_10000152_pt1 | contig 38691 bp, 43 predicted proteins | sample Eddworburr2cm_MG_FD_204928 | JGI IMG/M metagenome (GOLD analysis project Ga0316191, IMG submission 204928) | Coastal sediment microbial communities from Maine, United States - Eddy worm burrow 2 cm | ecosystem: Environmental > Aquatic > Marine > Coastal > Sediment | place: USA: Maine...
GCAACGTAGCCATGGACGCTGACAGGCCGACCCTTCGGGCGCTCCTGTGGTGTCCCGCAGCGGCGTTGCCGCGCTTGACAAGGACTCAGGCCATTGCCTGCGCACGGTGCCTTGCAGCGAAACACCACAGGAGCGCTGAACACGGCAATATCATCTTGAAGAAGTACTAGTGTTGCAGTGATTCATCCTTGGCGGTTTTGAATCTCACATCGAGGTCTGATATGCGGGGTGATTCACCCAGCAGGGTATCAAGGTCTTCCTTCAGGCTGGATAGTTCTTCAAGTTCGTCGTAGTCTGCATCAGAGGCTGTGATGCCCTCGTTATTTTCTGCTTCAATTTGTTCGGGCGTCTGGTGCCCCAGTGTCGGGGCGGCTGTTTCATCTGTGCACAAGTGGTAGGCGCCTGTGGCCAAATGCTCATACACAGCACGGTAGCTCCTGGTCATTTCCTGTACCAGATCAGATGTATGCATAAAATGCTGACTTACCTGGTCACGATAGTCAGCAAAGCGCTCTGACAGCTGGTTCAGTTCCCGTTGCAGCTTGTGGGTCCGGCTGTTGCGGGAAAGGAGGGCGTTGGTCGAGATGGAGCCAAGTACGATACCCAGCAGCAGAGCCAGTATGCCGACTATCCACATGGAACTTGTTTCATCCAGCGTTACCATCTTCGTTCCTCTCAGGTCTCCATGCGCCGGGCGGCACAGGTGAGTTGGGGGAGCATTGTACTGGATTCCATCATTAAGTGAACACTGCAAATGCATAAGGCGGGGTGCTTGTCTGTCATAATAACTTTAAAAATCAGTTCAATATGATTTTTCAATATATTACTCTTTACTCTTCAACACGATCGTTGACGCTCGTGCGACGGGGGCCAAAGAGCGCGCTGCCAACCCGAATCAGAGTGGCTCCCTCGGCAATCGCAGCCTCATAGTCTCTGCTCATGCCCATCGACAATTCGCTGAAACCGGTCAAATCAAACCGTGTTGCGCAACTGTCATGCAGGTCACGCAAGGCCGAAAAGTCTGCGCGACACTCGTCCAGCGACGCGTCCCGACGGCCTATGGTCATCAGTCCGCGCAAGCGGATGCCATCAAGGCCGGCATTCAGGAGATCGTCAATAAACGGGAATACGGCATTGGCAGGGAGGCCAAACTTGTTACGGTCAGCGGCGATGTTGACCTGTAGCAGGACATTCAGAACACTTGTCGATTTGATCGCGTTTTCGGAAAGCCTGGTTGCAAGCCTGATGCTGTCAAGCGTATGCAGCCAGTCAAAATTTCCCGGTATCATTTTTGCCTTGTTGCTCTGCAGATGTCCGACAAAGTGCCACTCATTATCCGGATCATCAATCAGGGCCTGTTTGGTCAGTGCATCCTGTACAGTGTTTTCTCCAAAACAGTGTTGTCCGGCAGACATTGCGCTCTGCACATATTCGGGTGGCATGTATTTAGTGATGGCTATCAGGCGTATGTCATCAACCGGGCGGCCTGATAGTTCGGCTGCAACACGCATCCGTTCCCGGATGGCTCCAAGATTGTCCTGTATCTCGACTGCTGTTAACGACATGGTGCAGCTACTACATTACGTGGCCGGCCACCCAGAAATGCTCTGATATTGGCAGCCAGTTCATTGATAAGCGTTTGCCGGGCGTTAACCCCTGTCCAAGCCATGTGCGGGGTGACAATCAGGTTTGGAATTGAATCATCCAGCAACGGGTTGCCATGGCGTGGTGGTTCTTCGCTCAGGACATCGACTGCTGCGCCGGCAATACGGCCCGCAAACAGAGCTTGTGACAAGGCGGTTTCGTTGACTATACCACCGCGAGCTGTATTGATGAGCAGGGCGTCCTCGCGCATCTGTTCAAGTTCGTTACGGCCAATAAGATTGGCTGTAGCCTCGGTAAGGGGGCAATGCAGACTGATGATATTTGACTGCGCCAGTAGCTGGCCCAGCGGTGTGCGCCCGGTTTCGGGGCTGGTGTCGCTGCCGGGGCGTTGTGCAATCAGGATATTCATGCCAAAGGCCTTGCCCATTCTTGCGACGGCCCTGCCCAGTTCTCCATAACCGATAATGCCCAGCGTTTGCCCGGCAAGTTCCCTGACAGGATAATCAAGCAGGCAAAATGATGCTGCACTTTGCCATTTGCCACTGCCAACAGCCAGCCGGTATTCATGGTGGCGCCGGGTCAGTGCAAGAATCATGGAAAAAACATGCTCTACCACGGAGGTGGTGGCATAGTCGCGGACATTGCACACGGTGACGTTACGCTCTGCGGCAGCCACCAGGTCGATATTGTTGGTGCCGGTCGCCGCTACACAGAGCAGGGCGAGGGAGTTGGCGGCATGCAGCATCTCTCTGTCAACAGGTACCTTGTTGGTAATGACGATGTCAGCGTTCCGGATGGTTTGCTGCACTTGACCGGCACTGGTCTGTTTGTGAAAAGACCAGTCATCCAGTGTTGTTGTCAGCGGGTCGAGATCAAGATCCTCTGGACCAACTGTATTGATATCAAGGAATACTCCGCGCATCGGATCAGGTAATCAGCCGGTTAACTCATTCGTTGCCCAGCATTTCCTGCTTCAGTGACCTGGTGACGGGATTTGAACCGATCCAGATTCTTAGCAGGGCACGGTAAAACTCATTACCTTCAACAACGCCATGCCTTTTATTATTGATCCTGACCTCTGTACCCGTGCCCGGGATATAATCAATCCTGATCAGGTCGCCATTGTTCAAGTCATTGAATAGGCTATTAAATTTCACCAGTTGCGGTTTGAGGTCGAGCATTTCCTCGTCCGAAAGATTGGCCTTCAGACCATCAGTCCAGCCAGCGGTAATTTTCTGCTTGCTGACTTCACCATAAAGTATATGCATAAGCACACTCGCGGGGCCGGTGTCGCTGAGTATGGCGCCTGCGTCTGTTGTTCTTGCTGGCAAGTAGAGCGCCCCGATATAAATGTCGAGAAAGAACTTTTCCCGGATGCCGGCTCCATTAAGGACCAGTTTGGTCTCATCGTTGGTGAATGCATAGGTCTCAGGAATTGCGACACCTTCAATTTCCTTCGCTGCCATTATGGAGTTGGCAAAAAAAAGACAGAAAAACAGGGCAAGGGCTTGTTTATACATGAGGTTTCCCGGAGTGTGTGTTATTTCTTGCGGGCCGGATGGCGGGTAATGTTTTCGACGTAGACCGGGAAGTGGCTCGTTTTGACGTCTTTGTAATAACGTTCAAGTGTGAGCTTGACGACCGGGAAGGCAAGTTCGTCCCAGGGTATTTCATGTTCCTGAAACAGCCTGACATCCAGGCTTTCGGTTCCCGGGTGAAAGTCTTCTCTTTGCAGATACCCCCTGAACATCATGTAGACCTGGTTGATTTGCGGGATACTGAATACCCCGTAAAGTGCCAGGTCAATAACGCTGGCACCTGCTTCTTCCTGTGTTTCACGCGCGGCAGCCTGCTCGGTAGATTCTCCATTTTCCATGAAGCCTGCAGGCAGGGTCCAGAGCCCGTAACGGGGTTCGATAGCGCGTCTGCACAACAGTAAACGGTTGTCCCATTGGGGAATACAGCCAGCCACAATATTCGGATTCTGGTAATGCACGGTATTGCAGGCATCGCACACATAGCGTTGCCGGTTGTCTCCTGCAGGGATCCTCTCGGCCACCCGGGCACCACAGTTGCTGCAATAAATCATGTGAATCTTTTTGTATATTAGAGAGTTGTAATGAATAGTACTTAAAGACAATAGTAAATGCCATGTTCGAACCGGCTATACCTGTGCTGGCACCTGCGCGGTTGCCCAGCGGTATATTTTTTCTGCAATAACAAACCGGCTGTGACCGGTTTTGTTTATTCCCGAAGAATTTTATCAGCCAGTGTCAGGCCCAGCATGGTCTTGGCATCAAGAATAGTGCCATCATGCACCTGTTCAAGTGCCTGATCGAACGCTATCCAGTGGATCTCGAATAATTCATGCGCCTCGGGTTGTGCGGGTACATCTGTTAATTCCCGTGCAAGGTAAAGATAGACAATCTCATCACTGTAACCAGGGCTGACAAGGGTTTTTCCCAGGGTATCCCAGCGGTTGGCCTGTAGTCCCGCTTCTTCAACCAGTTCACGTGCAGCCGTGATGTGAGGAGGTTCATTTGCTTCCAGCCGACCAGCCGGTAATTCCCACAACCAGCCACCGCCGGCATAGCGATACTGGTGTAGCAGGCAAACCTTGTCCTTATGATCCAGCGCCACAACGGCTGCTCCTCCGGGGTGGCGCACCACCTCGAGGTCCAGTGATTCCCCGTTGGGTAAGGTCAGGGACTCAATGCCGAGCTGGAGCAGTCGGCCCTGGTATATCAACTTGCATGTGTTTGACAAGAGGTACTCCCGGTAAATGACAGGCCCTACTATAATGGCGGCGCAAGCGGCGATCCAATTCTTGAAGGAGTGCTGGATGCAACCATCCTTTGAAAAACAGCCATTACGCTTCTCATGTACGCAGTGTGGGAGATGCTGCCTGACGGGTGGTGATTATTACGTGTACCTCACTGAAACAGAGTCAGAAGTCATTCGCAAGCGACTGCAACTGTCAAGCAACTGGTTCCGCAGGCGCTATCTGGAGCGCCTGGAAGAAGGTGAACTGGTACTTGCTTCCGGGGAAGATGACTGCTGTATCTTTCTGGATACCAGCGGACAATGTCGAGTCTATGCTGTCCGTCCGCTGCAATGCCGAACCTATCCATTCTGGCCGGAACTGACAGGCAGTGCCAGGGCCTGGAGCAGCGAGGCGCGGCGTTGTGAGGGTATTAATCGGGGGCCGGTGATTCCGGTCGCAACCATCCGCCGGTCTGTCAATGCCTGTCTGGACCAGAAGAATTGACGCGGCGGCAGGTGGTGCGACTTGTCGGTTAAACGCGAGGCTCAAAAATGCCGAGTAGTTGACCTGCATTGGCGGGTGCATGAGGGTCATGATACAGGCTGACAAGTTGCATGCCCTGCGCGGGCGCAAGTAACGGGCCTTTGGTCAGGGTATCAAAGATATCACCACCAAGCAGTTGTTGTGTAATCGTGAGATAAAGTCGATCGATGACCCTGGCCTGCAGCAAGGTATGGAAAACAGCTGGACCAGCAATGGCATAAATACTCCTGTAACCCCGTGCGGCAAGCTCGGGAATCACCATGCTGCCGTCAACCTGTGTACCAGCACCGGCGTGAATAACATCAATGCCATTTTCCTGCAGTTTTTTGAGCTTTATCTGGTCGACGGCGTCTCCGGTAATAACCACTATCCTGCGTTCCCGGTAGGGTTCCAGTGCAGTGAGCGGGATATCCAGGCTGCCAGTAATGATCGCAATGTCCGGCTGTGCTTGCAGACCCTGGTCAATACGCCAGTTACGGATATCGGCAAATGGTTGCTGGCTGTCTACCGGCAGGATGTCCTGTGCTTCTCCGATGACGCTTTGCCGGTAGAAGCGGCCGCTGGTTATCAGCAGGTCGGCCTGACCGGCCAGTTCCTGGTACAGGCGCCAGTCACGCGGGTTGCCTGTTACTGCCGGTATGGTATGGGTCGTGCGGTCGCTGACACCGATTGCGATACGGCCATCCAGTGTGGTGATGAAATTACTGTAAACGAAAGGCCGGTTTGGCTGTCCTTTGGTATGCAACTGATGCTGCAGGTATAGTCCTTCCAGCGGGTACTGTTCTCCCGGTGATGGAAAGAGTCGGGTTACAGGTGTTTGCACGTTCATGGTGTTCTTGATGTCCGGTATATTGACGGTAATTCTCTACAGAAGCCGGATGCCATACGGGTTTTTATCTGGCGGGGGTGCGCCACAAAAAAAGGGGCCTTCCGGCCCCGTTTATACAGCTGGAACTGTGACAGTATCAGGCTTCTGCTGCCTGTTTCACGGCAACAGATTTCCCTTGAAAATCTTCAATTGCAGCCTTGATGGCATCTTCAGCCAGCACCGAGCAGTGTATCTTGACTGGCGGTAATGCGAGTTCTTCTGCAATATCGGTATTTTTGATCTGCCTTGCCTCATCAAGTGATTTTCCCTTGACCCATTCTGTCAGCAGGGAGCTTGAAGCAATAGCTGACCCGCAGCCATAAGTCTTGAATTTGGCGTCTTGAATGACGCCGTCATCACCAACCTTGATTTGCAGCCGCATGACATCACCACATGCCGGAGCACCTACCATACCGGTGCCAACCTGCTTGTCGCCCTTGTCAAAGGAGCCTACGTTACGCGGGTTTTCGTAGTGGTCCAGTACTTTCTCGCTATAAGCCATTTTCCTGTTCTCCTGTCAGTTCCTGCCAAGCTCTGTAAGCTGTTATGCCGTCTGCTTGAATCCGGCATCAAACATCGGGGTTTCTGTACTACTTCTTGCTGCTGATACTGCTTCTTCCAGTGTGATGCTGTTGAGGTAGTCATAAATGCGGTTGCTCAGGTGCAGCCACATCTGTGCACCTGCTGGAACCTCGCCCTGGGTATGCGGCATTTCTTCACGACGGCTAACATCGTCAACCGTTGCCAGGATACTGGCGATGGTAATTTCTGATGCCGAGCGGGCCAGGCAATAGCCACCACCGGGGCCCCGCATGCCGGTAACGAGACCGTGCTGACGCAGGCGAGCAAACAGTTGCTCTAGATATGAAATCGAGATGGACTGCTGTGCAGAAATATCTGCCAGTGTCACCGGCCCGGTCTTGTGCTGTAGCGCCAGTTCCATCATTGCCGTGACGGCATGGCGGCCTTTTGTCGATAACTTCATGTTAACCTCGTTTTAAGCGGTGCTCTCTAAGATAGCGCTGGTCAGTCTCTCTTTCCAGCATCAACTACCGCTTGTACCCTGAAGATGATTTCAGGCTACTTGTATGTGTGTACATCATAGTAATAGTTGAGTCTTTTAGTCAAGATTTATGCGGGGGGAACTCTTGACGGAGTTTATAATAATAATATCAAAATCAGTTATTTAATAATACACTATCCTTATGTGGGTATGCCGTAGAGGCTGGCCGCAGGATTCAAGGGCATTGGCTGTCAGGTTTTTTCAGGTTGGGGGCGGTGGTTCACCAGCCGGCATAAAACCGATGGAATTACATTGGGTTGCTGCATGACAGGCGGAAATGTGTGGGGGGCATCGGCCAGGCGTTTGATACAATGGCTCGAGGATAGCCCGTTATGACGGTTTTTTTCGGTTTCATGCCTGTATGGCAATGAAATTTATCAGCAAGGAGCAGAAAATGGGATCAAAAATTCCTGGCGGCCTAGACCGTCGCCAAAAATCACGTGAAAAACTTGAGGCACTTGTTACATCACGAACTGCAACACTGTCATTGCTGACAGACCTCGCCGGACGGCGGCCGTTTTTGCCTGAACCTGCTGTGGAGAAAGCGTTGCGCGAGTTTTGTGAGGCCTTGATCGATTACACGGCCAGCGCCCACTTCCAGTTATATCGCTATCTTGCCGACAATCGCGAGCGGCGGTCCTCGGTGTTAAGCATCGCTGACGAGCTTTATCCGAAGATTGTTGAAACAACAGACCAGATTTTGCGGTTTAATGATAAATATGAGGCCATGTCACTGGGCAACAGTGTTGAATTTCTGGCCGTTGATCTGTCCAGCCTGGCTGAATGTATTGCTGAACGTATACAGTGTGAAGATGAGGTTATTTCCGCCATGACCAGTGGTGCTCGCTAGGATTCCCGTATCCTGGAATTGCTTGCAGGCGAACATGGACGCTTGACCTGGTTGCGGCGCTATGTTTGTTTTGGGGTTTTCTCACCTTCGTTTATTTCCGTCCCGCCTGTTCACAGGAAACATTTTACATGGCAGTTGATCCCCCCGCACCGATAACGGTTGAAAGCTTGCTGGACATCATGGCGCAGCTACGTGCCCCGGAGACGGGCTGCCCATGGGATCTGCAGCAGGATTTTCGTTCCATTGCGCCCTATACACTGGAAGAGGCTTATGAAGTCGTTGATGCCATCGAGCAAGGTGACAGGGAGGCTCTTAAGGCAGAACTGGGAGACCTGCTCTTCCAGGTTGTATACCACGCGCAAATGGCACGTGAGGCAGGCTGGTTTGATTTTGACGCAGTGGTAGCCGGAATCTGCGAAAAAATGGTGCGTCGGCACCCGCATGTCTTTGGTGATGATGTCATCAAGACAGCCGCAGCACAGACCCATGCATGGGAGATACACAAGGAAAGGGAAAGAGGGCAGCAGGCAAGTGTTCTTGAGGGCGTACCGCTGGCATTACCTGCATTGACACGTGCGGACAAACTGCAGAAAAGAGCATCGCGCGTTGGTTTCGACTGGCCGAGCATTCACGGGGTGTCCGACAAGGTTGAAGAGGAACTGGAAGAACTGTGTGAGAAAATACAAAGTAATGCGAATACTGATGCCCTGATGGATGAAGCCGGTGATCTGCTGTTTGCGGCAGTTAATCTGGTAAGACATGCAGGGATAAATCCTGAGGCGGCATTACACCAGGCCAACCGAAAGTTTTGCCGTCGTTTCCGGCAGCTTGAAAAGCTCAGCGAGACCGCGGGAAAGACGGTTGCTGAAACGGACCTTGATACGCTGGATTCTTACTGGGACCAGGTAAAGGAACAGGAGGTGGCTGGTCATGAGTCCCGCAACACAACTGATTCTCAATGAATGCGGGGGCTGTCCGGGCTTTTTCTTGTGTGTTCACAGCTAATCAGGTAGAAGGAAAAATCTTGTTGCCAGCAATATTAAAACCGAGACGCGACTTATGACCGCAGCAGATTCTGAATATATTATCGAGGTAGATAACCTGGTCGCACATTACGGTGAACGTGTAATTCTCAATGGTATCAACCTGGGTATCCGTCGTGGTGAAATCATGGTCGTCATGGGGGGCAGTGGCTCGGGTAAAACCACGCTCATGCGGAATTTACTGGGTCTAAACCGGCCAAGTTCCGGCAGTATTCATATTTTCGGGCAGGATATAACCAGAATCGGCAAGCGTGAGTTGTATGCAATCAGGCGTAAGATTGGGGTTGCTTTCCAGGGCGGTGCCCTGCTGGGTTCCATGTCGGTGGCAGATAATATTGAATTGCCCCTCAGACAGCATACCAAACTGGATGAAAGCACTATCCGTATAATGTCCCGTATGAAACTTGAGGTTGTCAACCTCGCCGGCTTCGAGGATTTGATGCCATCGGAGCTGTCCGGTGGCATGCTTAAACGGGCAGCACTGGCCCGTGCTATTGTGATGGATCCCAGCTTGTTGTTCTTTGATGAGCCTTCTGCCGGACTTGATCCGGTTGTTTCCGCAGAACTGGATGAGTTAATCCTGCGCCTGAAAGATGCGATGAATGTCACTATTGTAGTGGTGACGCACGAGCTTGAGAGTGCATTCAAGATTGCAGACAGAATTACCGTGTTGGGGCAGGGGCAGGTCCTGATGACGGGGACGGTGGAGGAGATTCAAAACAGTGATAATGAAGTGATTCAGGATATGCTGAATCGACGGCCCAGAGATGAAAGCATCAACGCGGAAGAATACCTGGCACGACTGACTGCTGATCGCCGGCAGTCACGTATGTGAAAGGGCCCGGATACCTTGCAAAAATCTATCCGGACCCTTTTTTTTAAGCTGGTAATTATGCAGGCTGGTTTTGAAGTTCCTTGATCTTGTCTCTCATTTTTGCGATCAGGCCATCAAAACCTTCTTTGCTTACAATCTCCTGATAGGAGCTGCGGTAGTTGCTGATCAGGCTGATGCCTTCAATAATCACGTCGTACACCCACCATTCGCCGTTCTTCTTCCGGTAGACCTTGTAGTCGATTGGTATGTTGGCACTGGCGGTGAGTATCAGTGTCTCGACGACGGCCTTATCGCCCTTGACCTTTTCTCCCGGGTAATCCACTTTTTCATCCGTGTAGGCCTCTACGCGTCCGATGTAGGTGTTTTCTATCAAATGGGAAAACAGCTCCACAAACTCCTGCTGCTGTTCCCCGGATGCCTTTTTCCAGTTCGTTGCCAGGGTGCGTTGTGACATGGCGCGGAAGTCAAAGCGCTCATTGATGACCTTCCGCATTTCTTTACGGCGGGTGGTCTGGTCCAGCCCCTTGTCCTGGAGGAGTGTGAGAATGCTATCGACGGAACCGCGAATGGAATCTGTCGGTGACATCTCTGCAGATGAAATAGCCGCTGTTGCCAGCATAATACTGGCAGCCAGTATTATAAATAGTTGTTTCAACATAAAAAATACCTCGTAATCAGTGAGTTGCAATCCAGTTGTGCATCTAGTTTTCCACCTTGTTCTGACGGTACTGGGCCCAGGCATCCCGTATGAACAGATAAGGATCAAGAGCATCTTTCTTGACGCCTTCGTAGGTGTCCCTGTCGAGTGCAACCTGGTTGACTTTTTCCAGGACAATCGCGGTCCAGTAATCCCGGTTTTCCCACAGGTAATATGTGAGAACCATGCGAGAGTCGGCCAGCAGGCCAATCCCGTCCCTGAAACTGGATGGTCCGAAAAAAGGTAACACCAGGTAGGGTCCCGGGCCAATGCCGTAATAGCCGAGTGTCTGACCGGTATCCTCTTCTTTCTTTGTTAGATTAAAGTGGTCCTTTGCTGTGTCAAAGAGACCGCCAATTCCGATGGTAGTGTTGACGCCAAACCGGGTTAACTCGTTACCGGCATCAGCAAATTTGCCCTGCAGGCCGGCGTTAATTATCCTGACAGGGCTTGCCAGGTTTGAAAAGAAGTTGCTGATGCCAAGCATCAAGGGGTCCGGCATGATCCAGCGATATCCTCTGGCAACCGGCTTTAAGAGGTAGAAGTAGAGTTTGTCGTTGAACCAGAAAGTGCCCCGGTTAATTGGCTCAAGGGGATCCCAGACGTTTAGTTCTTCATCATCGTCATCCAGCCAGGGCAGTTCTTCATTCTCGAGGTCGTCAGGGGTTGCAGTTGTCTCGTCATGGCCGTTGTCGTCTGTTGCTGCCAGTATGAGAACGGTGCTACCGTTCTCGTCTGCAGCGGTACTTGCCGGTGCGCGGGTGGTAGCGTCCCCGCTGACGCCGGAAACCGCTAATGCCAGTACCATAAACAGGATGAATAATTTCTTCATGTTGTATTCCGCGGTATTGTGCTATTCACTGTCAAAAATGTATTTGCTGACCAGTTCTTCCAGGCTGATCGCTGATTCTGTTTCACTGAGTTCATCCCCGGCTTCAAGCAGGATTTCCGAGCCCCCGGGCGTAAGCTTGATAAACTTGTCACCGATGATTCCCGAGGTGCGGATAGATGCAATGCTGTCATCTGTCAGTTCCACTGCTTTGTCAATATTCAGATGCACCACTGCTTCATATTCTCCGGCATCCAGTTCAATTCTGCTAACCTTGCCGACAACAACCCCCGCGAGTTCAATGGTCGAGCCTTCCTTGAGGCCGCTGATCGAGGTAAACCGGGCGGTAACCGGGTAGGTTTCATTTGCGAATGGATCTATGTCGCCCATCTTTACGGCCAGCCAGGAAAAGCTGATAAAGCCCGCCAGCAGGAAGCTCCCGACGACGATTTCAAGATTTGTTTTTTTCATGGCTTGCTCCGTTTGCTGCTTGTGTGCCGTGATATGTGGTTACGAAAGTATCAGTGAACCTATCAGATAATCCCAGACAAGGATGGTGACTGAAGCAAAAACCACGGCATCAGTTGTTATGCGACTGACTCCTTCAGCGCCGAACACTCCGGTTCGGCTGAGATGAAGAAAGTATCCCTTGTAGGTGGTTATCCAGACGATGAGCAGGCCGAAGATGAGTGATTTGACCAGGCAGAGACGAATATCGGCCCATTCCACACTGTTATACATCCCCTGAAAATAGGAGCCTTCGGAAACGCCCAGTAATACGACACCTGCCAGATATCCGCCAAGGATTCCGACGATATTGAAAATGAACGCCAGTACCGGCAGGGAGATCAGGGCGGCGACAAACTTGGGTGCAACCAGGAATTTCAGGGGATCGATTGCCATGCATTCAAGCGCGTCGATTTGTTCGGAATGACGCATGATGCCTATTTCTGCGCAGATGGCAGAACCTGCACGCCCGATGACCATCAGTGCGGTCAATACCGGGCCCAGTTCCTGTATCAGGCTGAGGGCGACTGCAGAACCAAGCAATTCCTCCGAGCCGAACTGTTTCAGATTATGGTAGCCCTGCAGGCCAAGCACCATGCCGGTAAACAGGCCGACGATAAGAATAACGGTGACCGAGCGGGCGCCAAAGTAGTAGATTTGCCTGACAATGGAGTAAACCTGGTAAGGCGGCCTGAAGATACTGGCAATGGTTGCGCCAAAGAACATGCCCATCCTGCCCGTCGTTTCCAGCAAATATAAAAACTCTTCTCCGAGTCTGGCGATCACCTTAAGCATGATTTCAGCATGGCATATTGAGTCGTGTGAGGTGCAGGACGGCGCCGTACCGCTTCGTCATACGGCTGGAAACTTGTCAGCTATCAAGCCCTTGATCTACTGAGTCGTACATGGTGAATACCTTGTCGAGCCGTGCCAGTTCAAGTACCCGCCGGGTAGGTTCGCTGGCTGCGGCGAGGGAAAACTGGCTGCCGTTTTTCTTGGCGGCCTGTAACGCCTCAACCAGCGAGGCAACCCCTGAACTGTCAATATAGCTTACCTGTGACAGATCAACGATCACCTTGCCGGTAGTTCCCAGGCATTTAAGCAGGATCTCCCTTGCGGCTGGCGAGCTTTCCAGATCAACCTCGCCGGTGAAGGCAACGACGGAAGCACCTTGCTTTTCCGAAATTTCATGTTTCATTTCAATTGGTTCTCTCGATGAATTTAACCATGCGTAACAGATTGCCCTGGCCGGAGCGTACCGGGAGATACTCGACTTCATCCATGATGTCGTGGATAAGGCAAATGCCCAAACCGCCGGGCCCCAGTTCTTCCGGCCATTTAGGTTTTATTTTATCCGGGTCTACCGAGGGTGCTGAATCCTGCAAATGGAACTCGATTATGCCGTCTTTACAGTATATTTCCAATGTCGCCTCGCCACCTTCCGTGTCCTTATAGGCATGCCGCACTACATTCTGGCACGCCTCGCCAACGGCAATAACGATGTCTGTGGCCATAGAGCGGGTGCATCCGCAGTCATCACAGGCCTTGCTAACCACTTCACGTACTAGCTGCAGTTCCTCAGCGCGTGCTGGAAATGTGTGCCGGGCTATCATGGTGCCCTGATTATGCTGGGTATCTTCTATTAAGCAAGGACTTGTGGCGTCAATGGCTATCAGGGTGATGTCGTCATGACGCTTGCGTCCGGTGTCGCCCAGGGTCGAGACGATGGTTGCAATGCGCTCGGCCACCGGGAGATCCTGGCGCTCCAGGATGATTTTCTTGAATCCGTCTGTTCCCAGTCGACTGCCATCTTTCAGGTCGCCCTCGGTGACACCGTCCGTGAAGATATACAGGGTTCCGCCATCCAGTCTGAATGTTTCTTTCCGGATGCCGCCATTTCCGGCAACCAGCGGGACGATTCCCAGTGGGGGTGCACTGGCAGGAATAGGTGTGAATGAGCCGTCCCGTGCATGCAGCAAGGGTGGTTCATGTCCGGCATTGGCTAACTGTACTTCACCCGTTGCCTGATCAAGCAGTCCGCAGGTCATGGTGACAAACATGCCATGAATAGCCGTTTCACACAGTTCCCTGTTAATGGTTGCCAGCAGTACATTGGGTTCGTGCAGGCTCTTCCCCAGGCAGCGAAACAGGCTGGATGTTTTTGACATCAGCAAGGCGGCATCCATGCCTTTCCCGGAAACATCACCCAGACTGAAATAGATACGTCCATCGCCGATCTCAAAAAAGTCGTAAAAGTCTCCGGACATTTCATAGGCCGGCAGGTTGATACCACAAACCGGGAAGGGTGCAGGCCTGGGTGCTGGCAGCAGACTGCGCTGCATCTCGGTTGCAAGTTCCAGTTCCCGGCTGAAGCGTTCCTGCTCGACCAGATCCTCGGCCATACGTGCGTTGTTGATGGCCAATGCAGCCGCTGATGCCAGTGTTTGCAGCATCAGCAGGTCGGTGTCGGAAAACAGGCCGCTGTCATCAAGTTTGTTGACCAGTTCAATGGCGCCGATTTTTTGCGTATGCACTGTCATGGGTGTGCACAGGATGGAGCGGGTTTGAAAACCGGTGGAATCATCCACGGAATGGTCGAAGTTTGGATCCTGCTGTACATCCCTGACAATGCGGCTGCTGTTTTCAGTTACGCACTGGCCGACGATGCCTTCACCGGCCTGCAGGGAAATTCCGCGTATGTCTACCGGGCCTGCGCTGGCCTTGCAAACCAGTGATGCGTCCACGTCATCCAGCAAAAACAGGGCGCCACCCTCTGCCCTGACGAACTGCACAATCAGGTCGAGTGCTTTCTGAATGGTTTCTTCAATGTTGAGTGTGACGGCCAGATGGCCGCTCATTTTAGACAGTAATTCCAGGTGGCCGGAAACATTGGTTGATTTCCGGCGATCGAAGCGTCTTGGATCCCGGCGTTCTTTGCCTGAAGGGGTGTTGCTCATCTACTCCAGTGTCCTGTTGGCTTTATGCCGTCGCTGTAAATCAGGTAAGTGGACACAGTTGCTTGAACCTTGTCTGTTGTTTCCTGCTTGTTAAATGGTCGGGCAGAGAGGATTTGAACCTCCGACCCCTTCGTCCCGAACGAAGTGCGCTACCAGGCTGCGCTACTGCCCGTTTAACAGCTGCGGTTAACAGAAAATTCTGCGAGGCCGTACAACGCTTCCTTGTAGGCTGATTCCGGAAGTGGATTCAGTGCCTTGATGGCAAGATCTGCTTCCCGTTGTGCGGCCTGTGCAGTGTACGGTATGCCCCCGGTCGTTTCAATAATTGCACACACAGCCTGCATGTTGTCATGTCCGCCGTTTTCGATGGCCTTGCGAATCAGTTTGGCCTGACTTGGTGTACCTCTGTGAATAGCGTGGATGAGTGGCAGGGTTGGCTTGCCTTCGGCAAGGTCATCACCAACGTTTTTGCCGGTATCCTCGGGGGATGCGCTGTAGTCAAGCACGTCATCAATCAGCTGGAATGCGACACCCAGGTGCAGGCCGTAACTGGCCAGAGCGGTTTCTATCTGTTCCGGCTGCTGGCTGAGTACGGCACCAATCTGCGCGGCTGCTTCAAACAGGCGCGCGGTCTTGCGGCTGACGACATCCATGTAACGACTTTCGGTGGTTTCGGCGTCGTGGCAGTTGAGCAGTTGCAGTACTTCACCTTCTGCGATGGTATTGGTGGTGTGGGACATAATTTCCATTATGCGCATGTCATTGGCCGCGACCATCATCTCGAAGGCGCGTGAATACAGAAAATCACCCACCAGGATACTGGCCTCATTTCCCCAGAGGGCATTGGCGGTTACATTGCCGCGTCGCAGCTGGGAGGCATCCACGACATCATCATGGAGCAGAGTCGCGGTATGGATAAACTCGATCACGGCGGCAAGGTTGATATGCTGGCTACCCTTGCAGGCGCAGGCGTTAGCCGCCAGCAGCACGAGCATCGGGCGTAACCGTTTGCCACCACTGTTAATAATATAGTTTGACAGCTGGTTGATGAGGGCTACATCACTTTGCAGTGAGCTGTGTATGAGCGCATTTACCGCCTCCATATCATCCGCAAGCAAATGCCGGGCCGAGTCGATGTACGATGTAGTTTTTTGGTTTTTAACAATTTTTAGCATGTTTGGGCGGTTCTTTGTGCGGCTTGAAGTAGCTTGGGGTAGTCCTGACCGATTTCACGGCAAGTTTAACGGGGATAAGCACCTTGCGCCAGAAGGGATTTAATTGACCTGGCCGGATGCAAACATTAGAATTAGCGCCCTTTTCGACAATGAATCGGAAGTTCTTGGAGTTTTTGACATGTATGCGGTTATAAAGACGGGTGGAAAGCAGTATCGCGTTGTCCAGGGAGACACTTTGCGGGTGGAGACACTGGATGCCAGTGAAGGTGACGCTGTTGAATTCGACCAGATTCTGATGGTTGCTGACGGGGATGATATCAAGATCGGTACGCCGTTGCTTGATGGTGGCAAGGTGACAGCCACGGTCAAGGGACATGGCCGCGCCAAAAAGGTCGAGATCATCAAGTTCCGCAGGCGCAAGCATCACATGAAACGGATGGGACACCGCCAGAATTACACTGAAGTTGAAATAACCGGCATTAGCAGCTAACCGCCTGATTTAGAGGACTATTCAATGGCACATAAAAAAGCAGGCGGCAGTACGCGTAACGGCCGCGATTCCGAATCAAAACGACTGGGAGTAAAGCGCTTCGGCGGTGAAACCGTACTGGCGGGTAACATCCTGGTACGCCAGCGAGGCACGCATTTTCATCCCGGCAAGAATGTCGGTTGTGGCAGGGACCATACCCTGTTTGCCAAGAGCGACGGTGTTGTACAGTTTGTGCAGCGGGGCGTGAAGAAACGCAAGTTTATTGAAATTGTTGCTGGCTGAGTTTGCCACCGGCCGGTTTCATCAAGCCCCGCCTTCGAGCGGGGTTTTTTGTTTATGACGCTACACCAGTGACTCCATGAAATTTATCGATGAAGCGACCATTGAAGTCCGTGCCGGTGACGGTGGCAACGGTGCTGTCAGTTTCCGGCGCGAGAAATATATACCCTTCGGAGGGCCGGATGGCGGTGATGGCGGTGATGGCGGCAGTGTCTGCCTGGAAGCAGACAGTGCCATCAATACCCTGATCGACTTCCGTCATGCACGCAAATTTATAGCCGGGCGGGGTGAAAACGGCAAGGGCAAAAACTGTACCGGCAAGTCCGCTGATGACCTGATTGTCAAGGTGCCGGTCGGGACACTGGTGCACGAAGAGGATACCGATGAATTAATCGGTGACCTGATCAGGGATGGTCAGCGTCTGATAGTGGCCAGAGGCGGTTTTCATGGTCTCGGTAATGCCCGTTTCAAGAGTTCGACCAATCGGACGCCGCGTCAGTCCAAGCCCGGTACGCCCGGGGAGAGGCGGCATTTGCGGCTGGAGATGAAATTGCTGGCGGATGTCGGGCTGCTGGGCATGCCCAATGCCGGCAAGTCCACGTTAATCAGTGCCGTATCATCCGCACGCCCGAAAGTGGCGGATTACCCGTTTACCACTCTCTACCCAAATCTTGGTGTTGTCCGTGCTTCTGCGCATCGCAGCTTTGTGATGGCGGATGTGCCCGGGTTGATTGCCGGTGCGGCTCAGGGAGCGGGTCTGGGCATCCAGTTCCTGAAACACCTTTCCCGTACCCATCTGCTGCTGCACCTGGTCGATATGGGGCCACTGGGTGATCCGGTGGCAGATGTGGGTGCGGTAGTTGATGAACTGGCCGCATTTGATGAGGGTCTCGCGGAGCGGGAGCGCTGGCTGGTACTGAACAAGACAGACCTGCTCCCCGAGGGTGAGCGGGCGCAGCGTTGCCGGGAAGTCATCGCCGGGCTGGGCTGGACTGGCCGGGTATTTGAAATATCCGCCCTGGCGCACAGGGGAACAGATGCCCTGGTGCAGGCGGCGATGGATTTTATTGAACAGCGCAAGGAGATGGTAGACAGTGCAGAAGACGGGTAGTCTTTGCTGTTAATGCAGAAAAATTTTCTGTAGGAGCGGCGTCTCGCCGCGATTCTCTCGCCGGGCACGGCGCCTACAGAGAGAGTTTTTACAATGATTGGGTAAAGTCTTCCAGATGTACAGGACTGTGGATCGACAGATTAATCGAGATGTACGACAAGATTAAAACAAGCGAATGTCAGCGCTGGGTTGTGAAGATCGGCAGTGCGCTGCTGACAAATGACGGGCGGGGGCTGGCCGTCAATGCCATTGAAGACTGGGTCGAACAGATGGCCGGTCTGCGGCAGTCCGGTCGTGAAATTCTGCTGGTGTCATCAGGCGCGGTCGCTGCAGGCATGACGCGACTGGGCTGGACAAAGCGTCCGCATGCCCTGCATGAATTGCAGGCAGCTGCAGCTGTCGGGCAGATGGGGCTGGTACAGACGTACGAATCACGCTTCCAGAAATACGGCTTGCATACCGCCCAGGTACTGTTGACACACGAAGATCTGGCTGATCGACGGCGTTACCTGAATGCCCGCAGCACCTTGCGGACCCTGCTTGGTCTGGGTGTGATTCCCATCGTCAATGAAAACGATACCGTTACCACAGATGAGATCCGTTTTGGTGACAACGATACCCTGGCTGCACTGGTTGCCAACCTGATAGGCGCAGACCTGCTGGTGTTGCTGACGGATCAGCAGGGCTTGCTGGACAGTAATCCACGCAGCAACCCTGACGCCGGCCTGGTACCGGAGGCACAGGCCGGCGATGTGGGCCTGGAAATCCTGGCTGCCGGCGACGGCGGGTCGCTGGGGCGAGGTGGCATGCTGACCAAGGTGCGGGCCGCGGCGCGTGCTGCCCGTTCCGGCACGCTGACCTTGATCGCCTCTGGCCATGAAAAAAATGTTCTGCAACGAATCGCCGCCGGTGAAGTGCTGGGAACCCGTCTTAATCCGGTCTGCGAACCCTTTGCTGCCCGCAAGCAATGGCTCGCAGGTCAGTTGCAGGTGCGAGGGCGCCTGCAGCTGGATAAGGGGGCGGTGAATATGCTGCGCAGTGCCGGCAGCAGCCTGCTACCGGTGGGTGTTACCCGGGTCGAGGGTGATTTTAAGCGCGGTGATCTGGTGCTATGCGTTGGGCCGGCAGGTGAAGAGGTTGCTCGCGGTCTGGTGAATTACAATGCGCTGGAAACAGCAAGGATTATTGGGCAGCCAAGCAGCCGGATTGAAGTGTTGCTGGGGTATGTCGATGAAGTGGAGCTGGTGCATCGGGACAACCTGGTGCTGGCTACCTGATCAGGGGCTCCCCGGGTGCTCATTGCCGGACGCGGCATTAAAAAAGCCGGTCAGTGACCGGCTTTTTTTGTAGAGATCTGGTGCGGCCTAGAGGCTGCGAATATGCTGGTTAAGGCGGCTCTTGTGACGGGCAGCCTTGTTTGCATGGATAAGTCCTTTTCCTGCTGAGCTGTCAATGACCGGTACGGCAGCATCATAGGCCTGTTTGGCCTTGTCCCGATCACCGGCTGCAATCGCAGCGATCACCTTTTTGATGGCTGTGCGCATGTTGGACCGCTGACTGGCGTTCCGTTGACGGTGAATTTCTGCCTGTCGTGCGCGCTTTAGTGCTTGTGCTGAGTTGGCCAAAAGAACTGCTCCTGCATTCCATGAGTCGAAAGACCGCGTACTATGCGGATTTCAGTGCGCATTGTCAATGCCTGATGCCGCAGTCAAGCGTTCCGCCTGGATTGATATTCCGTTGCTGTCGTGGCCGTGCAGCGTGCGTGCCGGCGGACAGTCCCGTTGCGGATTAAGGGTCGTGCACATGCGGTCTCCTGCTGGTAAGCTGCTGTTTTAATTGACGCCTTTCCTGGCCACATGGGGCCAGTTTCCAGCCCTTGCCAGGAAGTATGCCTGTAAATGAGCCATAAGTTACTGAAAAACACAGCCATTGTCGGCAGTATGACGCTGGTGTCGCGGGTGCTGGGACTGGTCCGGGATGTTGTGCTGGCTCGCTGGTTCGGGGCCGATGCCGGGATGGATGCCTTTTTCGTCGCCTTTAAGATACCGAATTTCATGCGGCGGCTGTTCGCTGAGGGCGCCTTCTCGCAGGCATTTGTCCCGATCATCTCGGAATACAAGGAACAGCGGGCAGTTCCCGAGGTGCAACAACTGGTCAACAGGGTTGCTGGCACGCTGCTGGGTGTGTTGTCACTGATAACGGTGATCGGGGTGCTGGCAAGTCCGGTGCTGGTCGCGGTCTTTGCGCCGGGGTTCCTCTACCGGGACCCTGCACAGTTTGATCTCGCAGCATTGATGCTGCGCATGACCTTTCCCTATCTGTTGCTGGTCTCCCTGGTCGCGTTTGCAGCCGGGATCCTGAATACCTACGGACGCTTTGCCGCGGCTTCCTTTGCCCCGGTATGGCTGAACGTGGTGTTGATTGGTGCCGCCATACTGGTTTCACCCCGACTGGCCCAGCCGGAACTGGCGCTGGCCGGTGGTGTGTTTGTGGCAGGTGTCGTGCAGATATTGTTTTTGTTGCCGTCACTGCGGCGTGCAGGTTTTTTTCCCCGTCCGCAGTGGGGTATGCAGGATGCGGGTGTACGTCGCATCATGAAACTCATGTTGCCGGGTATTATCGGTTCTTCCGTGGCCCAGATTAATCTGTTGTTCGATACCCTGATCGCCTCGTTTCTGGTGGCTGGCAGTGTCAGCTGGTTATACTACTCTGATCGTCTGGTCGAGTTTCCGCTGGGTGTTTTTGCCATTGCACTGGCGACAGTCATCCTGCCCAGTCTGTCTCGCAGCCATGCGACAGATTCTGCTACAGAGTTTTCACGCACGGTTGACTGGGGCCTGCGGCTGGTACTGCTGATTGCCGTGCCATCGGCCATTGGCCTGTCCCTGCTGGCACGACCGATGCTGGCGACCCTCTTCAATTACGGTGATTTCAATGCTGGCGACGTGTACATGGCCGGTCTGAGTTTGATGGCCTATACAGCTGGCCTGCCTGCGTTCATGCTCATCAAGGTGCTGGCTCCCGCATTTTATTCCCGCAAGGACACCCGCACACCGGTGCGTATTGCAATTGTCGCGCTGCTGACCAACATGGGACTGAACCTGATGTTTGTTGTGCCGCTGGTCATGCTGGAGATCCCCGGCCCGCATGCCGGACTGGCGCTGGCAACATCCTTGGCGGCCTGGGTGAACGCAGGCCTGTTGTATCGCATGTTGAGAAAACAGCAGGCCTACCTTCCGGAAGCCGGCTGGCGGCATTTTCTCCTGCAAATCGGGCTGGCCGGTGCCGTGCTCGTTGCCGTATTGTTCTGGGCTGTGCCGGCCATGCCGGTATGGCTGGACTGGTCTGTCTGGTCACGGGTAACCGGACTGTTATTATGGGTCCTGGTCGGGGCCGGGGCTTATTTTTCAGCGCTGTACCTGGTTGGTCTGCGGCTCAGGAGCCTCTGGCAGCACCCGCATGATGCGAAATAGCCTTATACTTTCCGGATGTTACTCTTGAGGTCAGTCGCTACTGATGGAACTGGTTCGCGGTTTATATAATCTGCGCCCTGAACACCGGGGTTGTGCGGCAACGATTGGCAGCTTTGATGGTGTACACCTGGGGCATCAGGCCGTGCTGGCACAACTGGCAGAGCAGGCAAGGAGCCGGCGGTTGCCGGTTACGTTGATCACCTTTGAGCCGCAGCCGCGCGAGTATTTCATGCCGGAAGTGGCGCCACCACGGCTGACACGATTTCGGGAAAAGCTGGAAGTGCTGCAGCACTGTGGCATCGACCGTGTTGTCTGCCTGCGTTTTGATGACCGGTTGGCGAATCTGGTGCCGGACGTATTCATCCAGCGCATTCTGCTGGACGGGCTTGATGTAAGGTACCTGGTCGTCGGGGATGATTTTCGCTATGGCAGGGCACGCAGCGGAAATTACGACATGCTCAGGCAGGCCGGCCAGCGGCACGGCTTTCCCGTGGTCAACATGCATACCTTCTGCGTGGGAAGTACGCGTGTCAGCAGTACCCGGATCCGGGAGGCCTTGCAGCAGGGTGATTTGTCCGGGGCAGGGTCACTGCTGGGACGGCCCTTCTGGATGAGCGGGCGCGTTGCTCATGGCGACAAGCGTGGCCGGACGATCGGTTTCCCGACCGCCAATATCTTTTTGCATCGCACGGCGGTCCCGGTGGACGGGGTGTTTGCGGTGGAAATGCACGGCATTGATGAGCAGCCGTTGCCCGGAGTGGCGAACGTCGGTACCCGGCCGACCGTTGGTGGCACCCGTTCCCTGCTGGAAGTGCATCTGTTTGATTTTGACCGGGAGATTTACGGGCGCCATGTGCGGGTAAGTTTCCTGAAAAAACTGCGCCCGGAGCACCGCTTTGCTTCCTTTGAGAAGCTGAAAGAGCAGATTCTGCAGGATGCCGCGCAAGCAAGGGATTTCTTCAGGCAGGCACAGGACGTGTAGCAGAGTCGGGGTTGAGGAAAGGGCGCTGGTACTGGTTCAAGCGGATAAAGATGGATACTATGGCGGGCCATTTAATAAAAAGCTGGCGCAGGACATGACTGATTACAAAGACACACTGAATCTCCCCAATACAGATTTTCCGATGAAGGGCAATTTGCCGCATCGTGAGCCTGCAATACTCCAGCGCTGGGAGGAGATGGATATCTACGGGCAGCTGAGGCGCTCGGGTGAGGGGCGTCCGCGTTTTGTGCTGCATGATGGTCCGCCCTATGCCAATGGCGATATCCATATTGGTCATGCCGTCAACAAGGTGTTGAAGGACATCATCATCAAGAGCAAGACCCTGAGCGGCTATGATGCACCGTACGTGCCTGGCTGGGACTGTCATGGCCTGCCGATCGAGCTCAATGTTGAAAAGAAGGTCGGCAAGGCCGGGATCAAGGTCACAGCACCCGTGTTCAGAAAGGCATGTCGTGACTATGCCGGCAAGCAGGTGGACGGGCAGCGTAGGGATTTCATCCGCCTGGGGGTGCTTGGTGACTGGCAGAATTCCTACCTCACCATGAACTACCAGTACGAGGCAGACATCATTCGTGCACTGGGCCGCATAGTCGGTAACAAACACCTGCACAAGGGATTCAAGCCGGTGCACTGGTGTACGGACTGCGGCTCTGCACTGGCCGAAGCGGAAGTCGAATACGCGGACAAGAATTCACCGGCCATTGATGTGCGTTTCCCGGTATTGAATCAAGAGGGACTGCTGTCCTGTTGTCACCATGTCGAGGGACATGCCGGAGAAGGACGGCTGTCGGTTGTTATCTGGACGACCACCCCCTGGACCTTGCCAGCCAATCGTGCGGTCTCGCTGAATCCGGAATTCGAGTACGCCGTGGTGCAATGTGAAACTGACACGGGGGGCGAGCGGCTGTTGCTGGCGGAGTCGCTGCTCAAGGATACCATGTTGCGTTTTGGCGTCGATAAATACCAGGTGATTGCCTACTGCAAGGGCAGTGATCTGGAAGGGCAGTTGCTGGGGCACCCCTTTTATGACCGGGAGGTACCCATTATTCTGGGTGATCATGTGACGGCGGAGGCCGGTACCGGTGCCGTGCACACGGCCCCCGGTCATGGTCAGGAGGACTATGTTGTTGGCAGCCGTTACAAGCTGCCGGTCGATAACCCGGTCGACAGTCATGGTTGTTTTCTGCCGGAGACCGAACTGTTTGCGGGCGAGCATGTTTTAAAGGCCAATGAGCATGTCATAGAGGTCCTGAAGGGCAAGGGTGCGCTGGTGCATGAACAGATGGTGCGCCACAGCTACCCGCATTGCTGGCGTCACAAGACGCCGATCATTTTTCGTGCGACACCACAATGGTTTATCAGCATGGAGCAGCAGGGTCTGCGAGCGGCAGCCCTGGATGCAATCAAGGGTGTGCAGTGGCTGCCTGACTGGGGCAAGGCCCGCATCGAGGGGATGGTGGAGAGTCGACCGGACTGGTGCATCTCGCGGCAGCGCACCTGGGGTGTGCCCATTCCCCTGTTCATCAACCTGCAAACCGGAGAACTGCACCGGGACACGGCGCGGTTGATAGAGGATGTTGCCGTTCGGGTAGAGCAGCAGGGTATTGATGCCTGGTTCGAACTGGAGCCACAGGAGCTGCTCGGCGACGAGGCGGATGCCTATGAGAAGGCAGGGGACACGCTGGATGTATGGTTTGATTCCGGCGTGTCTCATTTTTCTGTGCTGGAGCGGCGTGCGCAACTGGGGGTGCCCGCCGATCTGTATCTCGAGGGTTCCGATCAGCACCGCGGCTGGTTCCAGTCATCATTGCTGACCGCGATTGCCATGCGCGGGTCGGCACCCTACAAAACGGTATTGACGCATGGTTTTACCGTCGATGCCAAGGGGCAGAAGATGTCCAAGTCACGTGGCAACGTGGTTGCGCCACAGAAGGTTGTAAACTCACTGGGTGCCGATATCCTGCGTCTGTGGGTGGCCGCGACGGACTATCGTGGTGAAATGAGCGTGTCCGACGAGATTCTGAAGCGTACAGCGGAGGCCTATCGCCGATTGCGGAACACGGCGCGTTTCCTGCTGGCCAACCTGTCAGGATTCGACCCGGAAAATGACCTGCTTGATTCCGAGCAGATGCTGTGTCTCGACCGCTGGGCACTGGAACGCACGCGTAAACTGCAGGAGCAGGTGCAGCAGGCATATGCGAGTTACGAGTTTCACCGGATATACCAGCTGGTGCACAACTTCTGTGCGGTGGATATGGGCAGCTTTTACCTGGATATCATCAAGGACCGCCAGTACACCACGCAGGAGAACAGTGTTCCCAGACGTTCTGCACAGACTGCGATGTATCATGTTGTCGAATCGCTGGCACGCTGGCTGGCACCCATTCTGAGTTTTACTGCGGAAGAGATCTGGCAGCATCTGCCCGGAAGGCATGAGGATTCAGTGTTCCTGTCGACCTGGTATCAGTTACCGCCAGCTTTTTATTCAGAGTGTGAAATTCTGCAGCGCATGGGTGGTGATTTCTGGGAACAGATCATTGCGGTGCGCGAGGTGGTCAGCAAGGAACTGGAGAACCTGCGTGTTGCCGGCAAGATCGGTTCCTCTCTGGCAGCCGAAGTGGACCTGTATGCGGATGCCGGAACACAGGGCGTGTTAACGGCGGTCGGCGACGAATTGCGCTTTATCCTGATTACCTCCTATGCGCGTGTTCACCCTGCAGATGAACGCCCGGATGATACCGTGGTTGCAGATGTTCCCGGGCTGGCGTTTAGTATCAAGGCAAGCCCTTCTGCCCATAAAAAATGCGTTCGCTGCTGGCATCACCGTGAAGATGTCGGTTCCAGTGCGGAGCATCCGGAGTTATGTGGACGTTGTATCGAAAACGTGACGGGCGCTGGTGAACAGCGCCGTTTTGCCTGAGTGTCCGGTGCGGAGAATGACGCCTTGAAGTGGTTATGGGTTTCCGTTGTCGTGTTGCTGGTAGACCAGTGTACCAAGTTGCTGGCGGATGCCATGCTCACCCTCTACCAGCCAGTCGCGGTCATACCTTATCTGGCGATGCGCAAGGCCTATAACAGTGGTGCAGCATTCAGTTTTCTTGCGGACGAGTCTGGCTGGCAGCGCTGGTTTTTTATAGCGTTGGCCATGATCGTAATCGCGGTACTGGTGGTCTGGCTGCGGCGGTTACCGGCAGGGGAGGTACGTGCCCGGCTGGCGCTGGTGCTAATAATCGGTGGCGCGGCCGGTAACGTGATCGACCGGCTGGTGTACGGTTACGTGATCGATTTTATTGATGTCTACTATGAAACCTGGCACTGGCCGGCATTCAATATAGCGGATGCTGCGATTTCCCTCGGCGCATTCCTGCTGTTGCTGGACGCCTTTCAGGGGGGCAAGGAAAAGTCCCCGGCAGGCTAACGTGAAATATCCGATCAGCCCTGCAAGTACCGTAACACTGCATCTTGCCCTGACGCTGAAGGATGGGACGGTTGCCGAGAGTACCCTTGATGACGAGCCGCTGACATTTACCATGGGCGACGGGTCGCTCGCAGAGGGGCTTGAGCTTGGTCTCTATGGCCTGCGTCCCGGTGACAGCCAGCGGCTGGAACTCTACCCGGAGCAGGCCTTTGGTGTGCGTGATCCGGGGAAGGTGCATCAACTGCCGCGAACGGATTTTGCCACAGAGCTGGGGCTGGAGCCGGGCCTTATCATTGGTTTTGATACTCCAGGGGGCGAGGAGTTGTCCGGGACAGTTCTTTCGTTTGATGATGCCATGGTTGAGGTGGATTTCAATCACCCGCTGGCAGGACGGGTTGTTATATTTGATGTCGAGATCATTGATGTGGTGCTGGCAGAAGAGGAAGCTCCTACAGAACACCCTGTGTTTAGGGGGCAACAGCAAGATGACCTATAATCAGCCGCATCATGTCTGATCCGGTGAAAATCATGCTTGCCAACCCGCGCGGTTTCTGTGCCGGTGTTGACCGTGCAATCGAAATTGTTGACCGTGCCCTGGAACTGTTTGGTGCGCCGATATATGTGCGTCATGAAGTGGTGCATAACCGTCATGTTGTCGCTGGCTTGCGAGCCCGTGGCACGGTGTTTGTTGATGAACTGGACGAGGTGCCGGATGGTGGCACGGTTATCTTCAGTGCGCATGGCGTGTCCCTGGCCGTGCATGCCGAAGGCAAGCGGCGGCGGCTGCGGGTCTTTGATGCAACCTGCCCGCTGGTCACCAAGGTGCACCTGGAGGTTCGCCGCTATGCCAACGCCGGGCAGGAATGTGTGCTGATTGGTCACCGTGGACACCCCGAGGTTGAGGGTACCATGGGCCAGTACGATGCATCGCAAGGCGGTGCGATCTACCTGGTCGAGACACCGGAAGATGTTGCCGGTTTACAGATAAGAAATCCGGACAAGCTGGCCTTTGTTACCCAGACGACCCTGTCCGTTGATGATACGCTGCGGGTGATTGATGCACTGCATGCACGGTTTCCGGCAATACAGGGACCGCGCAAGGATGATATCTGTTATGCCACGCAGAACCGGCAGGATGCTGTCAAGCAGCTGGCAGAGCAGTGTGATGTCATTCTTGTGGTTGGTTCCCCGAACAGTTCAAACTCGAACCGCCTGCGTGAGCTGGCCAGGAACAGGGGAGTGGCTGCGTACCTGATCGATGAGGCGAGCCAGATAAAGGATGCGTGGCTGGAAGGTAAACGGGCAATCGGGGTAACAGCCGGTGCATCTGCCCCGGAGGAGATAGTCAGCGGCGTGATTGAAAAACTGCGCGAGCGCGGTGCTGTGACGGTGGCGGAATCACAGGGAAAACCGGAGGGGGTGACCTTCTCCCTGCCGGGCGAGTTGAAGAAATCCGGTTTGAATTAGTACAACTGGTTTGCCTGGTACGGGCTTTACTTGTAGGAGCGGCGCCCTCGCCGCGCTTTGATTGTTAAAAACATCATCGCGGCGAGGGCGCCGCTCCTACAGTAAGATTATTTCAACAGTTACCTTGCCTATTTCCAGCATTGGCTGTTTGGCACACTGCCGGATATGGATTTCTGTCCCAGTGACGTCAGTGTGAAGGTCTTGCATTTGTCGGTGTTCTGCTTGCCGACGCTGGTGGGTGCTGCGCTGACAGTAAACGAGACATTATTCGCAGTGACAATCGACAGGGTGTAGAAACCGTTATCGGTCGTGGCAACATACACCTCGGATATATTGGTCGGGTAGGTGCCCAGGTCTGAATAGGCCCGTTCCATCCTGTCGGCGAGTTCCAGCAGTTGCCCCATGCCTTCCGCGCGGCGTGATTTCTTGACATGCTCCATGTACGACGGGTAGCCGACTGCCACAATAATAGAAAGTATGGCAACGACTATCATGAGTTCAATCAATGTAAAACCGCGAGTCTTTTTCATCATATATTCCCTGTATCAGAGCTCGTAAGGCCCACACATGGCCGGATGGCCATGCGTGGTGCCGCTGACAGTTATTGTCTCAGATCTATCCAGTTGCGTTGACCCAGTACCGCGTTCGGACCCAGTGATTCCAGATCGATCGTTTCGATGGTAGTCACATCGGCCGGTACGGCATCGAGCGTGGATGAGTTCTCGTTACCCCCGCTATTCAGGTTCTTGTCGATGTCGAGCAGGTGCTGCTCTGGGATGACACTGCCCGGGACGTAATCACGATACTGGGCGTACTCGCGTAAAATATCGTTGGTCGCAAGCAGGTCGGCCAGTGCCAGCAAGGCGTCGTTGAGTGCCGCCTCGGAGGTGGTCGACGAGTTGATGATATTCAGCAGCGCGGCAAAATCCGCCAGTGCCTGGGTGCCTTCCAGCGCATCGGCCCATACCTGGTACTGGCCGAGGTTGAGACCGCGTTCCTCCTGGGTCAGGGCACTGCCGTAATTCGAGTCCCCGTAACAGGGGATCGAGGCCGTGTCCGCGCGCTGGATATTGTCGGCCAGGTCACTGTAGTGCCAGAAGATGGCGGCCTCATACAGCAGCCCGCTTTCATCACCATCGCTGTCTTTCGGGTAGAATTCGATCGCATTGCTGCCATTACCGATACTGTCCACACTGAAGGCCTTGGCGAAGGTGCCGCCGATGCGGACCTTGTTGGCACCGTTGCCCTTTTGAGGCAGGAAGGCCTCATCCTGCAGCACCATTTTCGCCGGGTCGAGCAACTGCACGGTCAGTGCCCCGTTGCGCCAGCGATAGCCGCTAAACCCGTTTTCAGCATACGGGGTGACATGCAGGCCCAGTGCCGGGTCCTTGATGTAGCGGGCCGGTGGTACCGGATCAGAGGGTACCGTTGCACAGGACAGGTTGTCATAGAGGTCCTCGGTTTCCATCAGCGTCCTGGTATCCAGTACAGCCGTATCCGCGGCAGCCAGCACCTCGGGATCCGAGTAGCAGACCTTGGTCCCGGGCTGATGCAGCCCGAGCACGCACTGCGAGCGGGTCCCGTGTACGCCCTGTCTCAGGATGGACTGTTCGTCGAACAGCACCCGCAGCGTCGGGTTCGGGCTTTCATCCGGACACAGATACGGCAGTGGGTCGCCTGCAAGATCGGTGTTGTTGACGATGCTTTCCAGGGTAAAGATGACCGGCTCGCCATACTTGGGATCGCGTATATCTGCCGGGTCTACGCCGGCTTCCAGTTCGGCCGCGATATGATCCTGTAATTGAATGAACTCATTGATGCCGTTAGTATTCAGGCCACCTTTCCAGACCTTGCAGCCGACTTGCAGGTTCCCGAGCGGGGAGAGGTCGGCATTGGCCAGTATCACCATGAATTCCTGATCTTCTTCGAGCAGGCCGCTGCCGGCACCGCCCAGTTCATAGACCTCGGACTCGGGATCGATCACTGTCTTGACGCATTTCGCGATGGAGCCGTCTGCGGGATCAGTGATGGCCTCGTAGAAAGGACCGAAGCGACTGTCGGCATCTTCCGGACAGGCTGGTGGTTCTCCGTCAATGCTAACGGGTACTTCAACCGTAATCGTCGGCGTGAGGGTGTCATAGGCGCGGTTGAGTTCCGCCTCCACGGCTTCGATGCACTTGCTGCCCACCAGTATCCGCTTTTCGTTATCTGCGTCACTGCAGGTACCGCTCACAGCATCGACACTGGCAGAGCCGGGCGCCAGGCTGGCAAGCCCGCGGCGGGGCTCCAGTTCATACAAGTCGACATAGGAGATACCGTTGGCGGTGTCGTAGTCATGAAACAAACCATCAACGGCCTCATGTAACCCGTCACTGCTGTTGTTCTGGTAGCCAGAGCTGTGCTTGAAGATCAGGTTCGGTGCCGTGACACCGCCCGAGGGGCTGTCTGTGACCACGTCGAGGTGACCAAAAAGCAGCGGGCCAGGCCTCGGAATCGGTGGCAGCGGCAGGATTATTCCGTTGACGAACATCTTGTCGATACCGTCCCGGAGGCGCACAAAGACAGGTTGTGAAATGTTACCCTCGCCAAGGGCCAGACCAACCGGCGGTACACCGTCGGCCGTGTCCAGGGCATCAAGTTTGGAATCACCATTCAGGTTGAACACCACCTTGTTGGCGCTGGTGCCGGTCAGGTAGTCCAGTGACATCATCCAGCTGTCGCCGGTTACCGTTAACCCGCCACAGCCGAGACCGGTCGGATTGTTGGTGATGAACTGCACCCGCCGGGCACGGACGAACGGGGCGCCCACCAGGCGTTCACCGCAAATCGGGAATTCCATCCGCCAGCCGCTGAACAGGGATGCCTCACAGGTGGTATCACCGGTATTGCAAAAGTAATTGACCGGGTTTATGGTCGGGGTGGTCCGTACGACCTTGGTTTCACTGTTATAGGCAAAATTAGCGACGATCGGCGGGTCGACCGGGTTCAGTGTCTGTAGTTGAAGGTCGTCATTCTCAAGCGGGTCAAAGGATGTGTCGGTGCCGTCAATCCATGACTGCTTGATGTGGATACCATAGATGGCCTGCTTGTACAGGGAGTTGCCGTCCGCATCGATCGCGTCATTCAGGGCATCGTCCTGGCTGAAGATACTGCCGGTACCAAAGTAGACGATATAGCCACCGAGTGATGAATTCGGGTGTTTGACGATGGCTGGTGTATTGCTGATCGGCTGATTGGGGACACCATCAAACACCTTGCGGTAGGTTGAATTGGCCGGATCGGCCTTGTCCAGCCTGAACATCCACAGGTCACCATTGATGTCGCCTGCAAAGGCCGTCTCGACAGTCAGGTCGGTCTCTTCGGTATTGACCAGTACCGGTGAGGACAGGCCACCGGTGGTGCCGGTGTCGATGGTATGCACGGTTGTCGGGTCATCCAGGCTGACCATTAACAGGGCGGTTTTGTGGCTGGTGTCCGTGTCGCAATTGGCATTACCGATACCGGTACACACGGTTTTGTAGCCGCTGCCAGTGAACACATACCATTCCGGTTCAGCAGCGGTGCCCAGTGCGGCAACCCGCGGGGCCCCGTAAATGTGCCCGAAATCACCACCCGTCTTTTCAAACAGGACCTTGTCACTGGTGTAGCCCGGTGTGGTGACATCCAGCGCAAACAGGCCTTCAAAACCGGGACCACCACCGCCGGCAAGGACTGTGCGCCAGTTACAGTCACTGTCATCCGTGGGAGTGGTGTCGACCGGGTCGCCACCCACAATGGTGTCTGTGCAGTTACCATGGTCGGGATTGATCTGCGCCGAGCTGACCACCAGTTCACCATCGAGATAGTAGGTATGCTCATAGGCGGGCTGAGCCAGTCGAAACAGCTTTTCTATGACCATGGACGGGATATAACCCATGGTTTCCGTGCCGTCTGCCTCTGCAAAAAAGTGCAGTATGCCATCGTTTGCAGGTGTGGCGATGGTGCCTGGACGGTTGCGCTTTTCATGCCTGAATCCGGCATATCCATTGAAAGAAGTGAACAGTTCACGCGGTGGCCCGATATATGAGGGGGTGTTGGTTATGTCCCCCAGCAGGCTGTAGCGCGTGCGCAGGAAACCGTCAGGCTGGGACCTTTCATTGCTGCGATCACCACGGATGAAGTTAAAGACCGGGCCAAAGTAATTACTGGCCTGGTCGTTTGCCGGATCAACCGCATCGGCAGGATCACCGTCGCCGTTGGGGTCATTGATGGTTCCCGGATCGAGAGAGATCTTCTGCGCGGCTGTCAGGTTGTTCCAGAGAAAGGATACCTGCGCCGAGGTGTTATAGGTGAACAGTCTGCGTCCGCCGGTTGTTTCCTCCTTCCAGTAATCGGTTATGTCCTGTTCCTTTTTGAGGAACGCGGCGCGCGCCAGCCAGTTCTTGGTCGAGTCACTGGCCAGTGCAATCAGCGCAGCAGCATCATTGGAACCGACCAGTGTATGGTTGAGTGAGCGCGTGCCATCCACAAGGATGTCATATTCGATGAGGTCACCCTGATAGGCGCCGTTCTCAAACCAGGAGCGATAGGCCTTGGTCGGGCCATCGAGAAGGTCCCGGTTTTTTATGGCATATTCACCGAGCGTGACCGTCGGTGTGCTGACGGGGTCAAAGACCGCGACTGCATACAGCAGGCTGCTGATGACCATCGTCATGGCCGCGATGATTTTCCAGGATGCGTGTTTGTTTGTTGTCTTCATGGGTACCTCCATCAATCAGGGAATCAGCGGGTCGGTGACGACCACTGATTGCACAATGCGTTTTGCGCCCCTGGAGCTTTCACTCTGGGCGGTGACCAGGAACACCTGCACAATGGCGCCGGGTGCCGGGGTAATGGTGCCGGTGTAGGAGCTGTCTTCACCGTCATCGTTATCGGTGCCGGCATTCAGGATGACGTATTCACCGGTACTGCCATCGGGCAGTGTTACGGTCTTTCTGGTGAAGCTCCATGTCAGGTCTGATGGGTCGACATCACCGACGGTGTGATAACCTGCGGTCGTCGGGTACGCGAGGCCGTCACTCTCCACTTTCTGGATATCCTCTACCCCCCGGGCGAGGGTGTATTCCGCGTTATTCAGTGCCGTGGTCTGGAACTGGGTGTTGCCGGCCATCAGGTTTTCCAGGCGGGAGACATTCATTCCGAAGACACCCAGGATGGTCAGGATCAACAGGAATATCAGCGCCATGAACAGGGCGGCGCCTGCTTGTTGCTGGCGTGATCGGTAGCACGTGTGTCGGGTTGTTTGCATGGATGGTCTCCGGCCTATTTGCTATTGCGCAGTTTTATTGTTGATGTGTAGAGCTTGCGACGATATCCCCGGCCAGCCGTGTCTGCCGGCGTGTAGTCTTCACTCATGGCGTAGGTGTTGTCGTTCGTATAGCCGGTTTCAGGGCATTCGGCACGGACCAGCAGCCAGACGCGTGCCGCTACAACGTCCTCCCAGTCCGGTTTTGCTGCATCGGTTGAATCGATCTCGTCGGCGTCGTAGTAGCGGTCAACAACGTTGTCGCCACTGGTATCAACGCCATACTTCACCTGCAGGTTATCAACACCATAGGCCACTTCCTCTGTAGTGAATACGCCGTTGACAAGGCTGATGCGAAAGAGCGTCGGCACTGCGCCATCGGCGGGGCATGCAGAGGCGTTATTGGAAGTCCCTATATAGTAGGCATGTGCGACCAGTTCGGCTGTCCTGATAGCCGGCGCCGACAGGTTGTTTTCAGTGGCCTCACTCTCGCTGCCTTTAAACAGGCGACCACGGAACAACGATGAGCGCAGAAAGTATTCATTCGGGTAACAGTCCTTGATGGTCGTATTCGGGGCCGACTTGTTGCAGGGCAGGGGTTTGGTAATGCTGCCGATGGAAGACGGGTGAGAATAGCGCACCAGTAGCACATCGCCCCGGATATAGGGGGTGGCGCCGGTGTTCTTTATACAGGTATAGTCATTGCCGCTATCTGAGGGTTTTTCAGTGCCGGTAAGGTTCAGGCCATACACGCTGCGGCCCAGCATGCGTGACCAGTCTGATTCAGCAGTGCATTCCTCAGCGGCAGCTAGATTGACCCCCTGTGAGCCGGTGATTGTACTGATATCTGCGTTGCCGCCCCAGTAGCCGGCACGGCGCAGATCGGAGGCGAGCACATCCATGGCGTAGCGGCCATTTTCCTGAATGCGTGCCAGGCTGTTCTGGATGACAAAGCTTTTCTTCGAACTGAGAAATATCTGGCCGATACCGCCAAGCAGAATCAGTGTGATAACCAGGGCTACCATCATCTCTACCATGCTGAAGCCGCGGCTGCGGTAGCGTGCTTTCGTTAAACAATTTTGTGTGTGCATATTCATTCCGCAAGAACCAGGCGAAAGCAACGGAGGTCATCACTGTCCTGTGGCGGGCAATCCGTGCCACTGGCACCGGTACGGTTTTCGTCCCAGCGAACAGTAATGGTATGAACCAGTGGCGGACCGGCTGTCTGGGTGATATCTCCCTGTCCTCCGGGCAGCCGGGCGACCGCAGTTTTCCACTGGCTGAGATCGAATGTCGCCATTTGTGCAGTGGTGCAATCCGTTGACGTGCAATCGGTAACCGTTGCTGTTACGGGGCCGTTGTCGACGACATAGTCGCCATCAGTGGTGCCCTGGGGGTTGGCCCGCATGCGGTCAGAGATGTCATATGCAAGCATGGTGGAGGTCGTACGCATGCTTGCCATTTCGTTGGAGCGCAGGCCGGTTGTTTGCAGGGCAGCAAGGCCCAGCAAACCAATGGAAAGTACCAGCAATGCAATCAGTACTTCGAGCAGGGTAAAGCCCTGCTGCCTGTTTTCAGAATGTCTGGTTCTGTGCGTCACGTTTACGGGTATCCTTGGTTAGGGGGTGCATGCCTGCGCAGTAACGGTTGTGTGACCTTGCCGGGTTATGACGATGTTGCGCTCTTGGGAATGTTCACAATCATTTGCCTTCAGGGTAAAGGTGAGCGGTCCGTTGGCAGTCTGTCCAGTGGGCAGGAAGCGAATATCGCTGTTTCCCGCTATTAAAGTACTCTTTTCCGGTCCGTTGACGGTACCCAGCAGGCAGTCTTCGGTATCCAGGCAGGTCGTACCACTGGTAGCTGTGCCGGTATTGGTATTGACCGCGCCATCGCGGTTCAGGTCCGAGAAAACGATCCAGCCGGTTGACCAGTCATTGCTGCCGGAGCAGGCATCCATGTCTGCATTGGCAGCACACATGGTTGTTCCGGCACCCCGTTTAACGGCTTCATTGCGGGCCATCTGGGAACTGATCACAAAGCTGGTGGCCTGCCCTGTTACCCGGTTATTTTTTATGGCCTGCATAAAACTTGGTACCGCTGCTGCCAGCAGGATGCTGACGACGACAATCGTGATCAGCAGCTCAACCAGGGTAAACCCGTTTTTCCTTTCCATACTCATAGTTCTACAAACCTCGCTCATCCATGTCATCCGCTATAAGATAAGCGGTAAAATTTACCCGATAGACGGATTCAGCCACGAACTCTGGTTCCTGTTCCCCATTTCTGTGGTGCCACATGCAATATGCTTGGCTGGACAGAAGGATACACACCCACGACCCGGCTATCGGCCGGGCAGGTGTTTACTTGATGATTACAGCGTAACCAGTATCGTAAACCTGGATCAGGATCTGGAAGGATGGCATGACGGGAAACAGCGGCAGTGCAGACTGCATTGTAGTGGGAGCCGGTTTGCTCGGCATGTTGTCAGCGCGTGCATTGCGCGCAGCAGGGTTTTCCGTTGTCCTGCTGGACCGTGGTGAGTCCGGCAGGGAGGCCTCCTGGGCCGGTGGAGGTATACTGTCGCCCCTGATCCCCTGGCAGTATGCAGATGCTATTTCCGAACTGGTGGTCTGGAGTCAGCATTTTTATCCTGTCCTGGTCGATGAGTTGCTGGAGCAGACCGGCATTGATGCCGAATGGGTGCAGTCCGGTATTCTGTTTCTGGATACGCCACTGGATGCCAGGATCAGGGACTGGGCTACAAGGTACCGGTGTCGCATCCAGTCGCTGGATCGTGAGCAGACACGTCAGCTTGATCCGGAGGTGTCACAGTCAGCTGCGGCCAGCCTGCTGCTGCCCGATGTGGCGCAAATCCGCAACCCCTTGCTGTGTGCGGCGATGTCCAGGTCGATACAGCTGCAAGGTGTCGATCTGCACGAGCATACCGAGGTGACTGATCTCCTTGTACGGTCGAACAGCATTCGGGGTGTGAAGACCAACCGGGGTGAGTTTGTCGCAGATAGCGTAGTAATAGCCAGTGGTGCCTGGAGTCCTCTGATCATGCGAAAGGCAGGGTTGTCGCTGGAGGTAGAGCCGGTCCGCGGGCAGATGATCATGTTTGAGGCCCGTCCCGGGTTACTGCGGCATATCACAATGCACGGTGATTATTACCTGATTCCACGTCAGAATGGGCTGGTGCTGGCCGGAAGCACACTGGAGTACACGGGGTATAACAAGGAAACCACACAGGCAGCGCGGGATGTGCTTCGGGAAAAGGCGATTAGTCTGGTACCCGCCTTGTCCGATTTCAGGATTATTAAACACTGGGCGGGTCTGCGGCCCGGTACATCTGCCGGGATCCCCTTCATCGGGGAGCATCCGCAAATCGGTGGGCTGTACATGAATACCGGTCATTTTCGCAACGGTGTGGTCATGGCGCCTGCCTCTGCGCAACTGTTGCTGGATTGTATGCTGGGACGGGAAAGTTTTACGCAATTTTCTCCATATGCCCCGTGATATCCGGGCGCGTGAACGGCTTGCTTAACCGGCCACATGTCAGGTTTGGCGTAGACTAAAGCTAACAGGCATGTTTATAATGATTCTACACAAATCCCTCATGGCAGGGGCAATTGTTTCCGGAGGCCCACCTATGGAAAACCATACAGGCAATCAAATGAACGGCAATCAGGATATTGCCGGTATGTTAAGGGATCATGGCATTCTGCCAACCCAGCAACGCCTGATGATTGCGCGCGTACTTTTTGGGCGCCTGCGGCACTACTCGGCTGACCAGGTCATGACATCGCTAAATGATGGCAGGGACCGTGTATCGAAGGCCACGATCTACAACACCCTGGGGCTGTTTGCCCGCAATGGTCTGGTTCGGGAGATTATCGTCGATCCGACACGGGTGTTTTATGATCCCAATACCACAAACCATCATCATTTCTATAACGTTGATAGCGGTGAGCTGATAGATATTGATCCGGCCGATCTCCGGATTACGGGGTTGCCCGAATTGCCTGACCGCACGGTAGCGGAAGGCGTCGATGTGATTATTCGTGTGCGCAATGAAGCGGCTGTTAACTGACCACGTAGCAAAATTTTCTCCGCTGCTTTATAGTCGCACTCCGCAAAGCCGGAATAGCTCAGTCGGTAGAGCAGCTCATTCGTAATGAGACGGTCGGGGGTTCAATTCCTCTTTCCGGCACCAGAATAAAAAAGCCCGCAGTAAATGCGGGCTTTTTTATTGAGTGGAGTCGGTGTCAGTCAGGATCAGGATCAGGATAGCAGGAAATATTGCCTGAAAACATCTTTGGCATGCCGTTTGGTCCAACCTGGATCTGACGCCCGTTATCGCTTCCGCGGTTGTCACACAGTGACATCATAGCTACTGCGCCGCCCTCGTTTGTTGATCCGCCAGGATTGAATTCCAGGTTATTATTCCAGGCAGAACTGGTGCGCATTTTGATGCCGGATGGGGCGGGCTGTCCGCGAATTAACAGGGTATCCGTGCCCGGGTTATACCAGTTGTTGCTGTAGTTGCCGTCATCTGCGAAGACAAGGTAGCCATCTGTCCAGACTTTCTCGGTGCCACCACAGCTGGGTGTGATGGCGTTTGGTGAACTGCTTCTGCACATGATCACGCGTACATCCCGTTTGGCCGCTTCAGCACGTGCAACGTGAATATGCGTGACGACCGAGTTGAGTTGGCTGGCCAGGCGATTGTCCTTGATCATTGAGCTGATGCTCGGAACAGCGGTAGACAAAACGATAGCGATAATTCCCAGCGTGATGATTATTTCAGGGATAGTGAAGCCACGTGATTTTTTGTGATATTTCATAATTCCGCCCGCAGTGTGATGGACATTGCCTTAATGGTTTCTGCACAGGTGCTTATCGACCGCAATGAGGGAATGCTGAATATCCGGGGCAGGATGGTCGGTGTTAGCCGTTATGAGGCAGGTTCTGAATGGCAAATAGCATTGATAAATCAATTGCTTTTATATTCTTGGTCAAGGCCCCCATCGAGATGAAATCAACACCTGTCAGGGCCGTTTCCCGAAGGTTTTCATAGGTGATGCCGCCGGAGGCCTCGAGTTCTGCACGGCCAGCTGCCACCTGTACTGCGGCTATCAGTGCAGGCAGGGTGAAATTGTCCAGTAGCAGGCGGTCGGCGCTGGCATCAAGTGCCTGCAGGACCTGATCGTCGTTCTCGACCTCGACTTCAATCATCACGTCCGGGTTGCTAACTCTGGCATTCCTGACGGCCTTGCTGATGGAGCCTGCAGCAGCGATATGGTTCTCCTTAATCAGGATGCCGTCATATAAACCGGTACGATGATTGGTGCAGCCACCGACACGTGTAGCATATTTCTGGGCACGGCGTAATCCGGGGATGGTCTTGCGGGTATCCAGAATCCTGGTCGGCAGGTCGGCGATTGTTTCGGCATAGCGGCGGGCACAGGTTGCGGTGGCCGATAGTGTTTGCAGAAAATTCAGCGCGGTGCGTTCACCGGTAAGTAGTGGCCTTGCCGGGCCGGTAAGTGTACAGAGAGTTTCGTTAGCCCGGACTATATCACCGTCCCGCACCAGCCAGGTTGTCGAAATACGGCTGTCAAGTTCTGCAAATACGGCATTAAACCATGCCTGCCCGCAAACCACGGCGGTTTCCCTGCAGATTACCGTGGCTGTTGCCATCTGCTCCCGGGGGATCAGGGCTGCTGTGATATCGCCACTGCCGATATCTTCATCCAGCGCGGCATGCACCGTGCGCAGCAAGTCCTCGTCAAGGACCTCCAGTAACATTCAGGTAGAGAGTTCCAGCAGTTCTATTTCAAAGACCAGGGTGGCATGCGGAGGAATGACACCACCGGCCCCCCGGGCGCCATATCCCAGTTCGGCAGGAACCACCAGGCGCCGAACCCCGCCGACCTGCATGCCTTTTACGCCTTCGTCCCAACCGGGAATAACGTAACCGCACGCCATCGGGAAGCTGAAAGGTTCGTTGCGATCCCGGCTGGAATCAAACTTGGTGTCGTCCTCAAGCCAGCCGGTGTAATGCACGATGGCTGTTTGTCCCCTGCCGGTGGCGGTCTCACCGGTGCCGGTTTTTATGTCGGTATAGCGCAGGCCGGAGTCGGTCGTTATTTCTGTCATAACAGGGTTCCTGTATTAGTGTGGGCAATATATTACCTTATGGACGCCATGATTCCTGCATCCTGTTGTTATGTCATTGACTTTGTTTCTTGATTAATGCTGTTCTGCTGTTACATGCAGCCGTGACAGATAATCGTTTTTCAGTTTCGTCACCAGTCCTGCCAGCAAGATCAGTCCGATCAGGTTGGGCAGCGCCATCAGTATGTTGGTTATGTCTGCCATGTTCCAGACAAGTTGCAGGGGGACGGCGGCACCGATGATCACCAGCAGG
>Ga0316191_10000156_pt1 | contig 38151 bp, 34 predicted proteins | sample Eddworburr2cm_MG_FD_204928 | JGI IMG/M metagenome (GOLD analysis project Ga0316191, IMG submission 204928) | Coastal sediment microbial communities from Maine, United States - Eddy worm burrow 2 cm | ecosystem: Environmental > Aquatic > Marine > Coastal > Sediment | place: USA: Maine...
GGCGATCCCGATGGATACCCGCGCAGAACAGGGCATCGAGGCGTTCGCCAGCGAATTCCTCAAACCCGGCATGCGCCACACACAGTTTGCCGAGGATGACCTCAAGCGGGATCCAGGGCTGAACCCACTGACCCGGGATGCCTACCTCTGGCTGCGGCGTTTGGCCACCGATCAGGTCAACGCCGACGACCCGGTCCTGTGGGAAGACTGGGCGCGGATCGAATCGCAACTGGATGCCGACGCGCCAATGTTGCGCCACGTCGATTACCTTGAGGCAGAGGTACGGCGCAAACGCGGCGGACGCCTGGGTCGTCTGGCAGCGAAGTGGTTCGGGCGCTAGTCCTATCGGCTAACCGCCCGAACGCATTCGGGCGTCGCGCAAATCAGGCGGCCTTCAGCACATGGCGCAGGAAATGGGGGTGGATACGTCCCAGCGCGACGGACTTGAGCACATCCCCACGACGCACATAGCCCGCCACCATGGCTTCGTGGAGCCATTCCTCCCATAACCGGGTCAGCGGATGTTCCGGACGCTTCCATGGCTGTTCCCGAACATGGCTGAAATGGATCAGACGGGTGTCGTCGCGGACCATATTGTAATGGTTCCAGCGTGGGTCGATCTCCTGGATCAGCCCCTGATCCACCCAGGCCAAACGGATAAAGTCCTTGTAACGGATCTGACCCGGTCCCGGCTCGACGGTGTTTGGCACCACCGCCTCGAACATGGTCTCCGGGTTCCAGTCGGTTAGTCGCGCGCAATCCAGCACCATTACGCTGGTTTCGTTGCGCGGCTCAACCGGTTTGCCGGCAAAACTGCCCTCGATCCGGCGCACGATGCCGACCGCATGTGGCGGCTGCAACTGACCGGCCAGTTCGGCCACGTCGCCAAGCACCAGCTGGTCCGCATCCATATAGATGCCTACGCCCCGATAGTCACACAAGCTGGGAACCAGAAAACGCACAAAGCCAAAGCGGGTGCCACCCATGCGCTGTTGCATCTGGCGTCCCGGGATGATCTCGACTTCGGCACTGGTGTGTTTGCGGATCGAGTATTCCAGCACACGTTGCGCGACGTACTGGCTGGGGTCAGTTCCGATAACGATCTTGATCATGATGTTCTCGTTTGGGCTGGCCGGCTCAGGCGACTCTGCGCAAAAAGCGCCGCACCCGGGCGACAGGGGTCCCGCTGTTGATGACGACAATAAACACTTTGCGCAGCAGACCCTCGGGGCACTGGATCTCGCGCACGCCATGCCAGGAATTCTTGCGCTGCATAAAAATCAGGCTGCGGTTTCCCAGAGCCTCCGATTCCATGACCCGGTCAAAGTCCTCGAAGCCTGGCGCGGAATCGCGAGGAAAACGGCCGCCGTCATCGAGGATCAGCGTTTCGCCGCCCCATTGCTGCTGCCAGTCGTCTGGCGTGTTGAGATAAAAGATATGTGAACCAAGCTTGTGCTTTGCGTCGCAGTGCGGCGAAACCGAACAGCCATTTGGCGTGTAATGCCAGTGGAAGGTCAGATCCAGCAGCCGCACGCCAAAGATCCGGCGCAAAAAGTCTCGATACCGCGGGCCATGCAATTCCACCATGAGCTCTTTCCACGGCGCGGGGAGCGGCAGACCTTTTTCGTATTCCAGGGTGTAACGATCATGGCTCATCTGGCCATGCGCGCGTTGTACACCAAACACCTTTTGAAATTTGGACACGTCCGGCAGATCGCTGCGCAGCGCTGTGTAGGCCGCATCGGTCAACAGACCCTCAGGATTGACCCATGGATACGGCTGCTGAGCACGAAATGCCTTACCGTCTACGGCTTCCATCTTTGCGTAATTCAGATATTCCATCGTTTTCACACTGTCTTTTCCGGCGAATCCTTGTGGATCCATCGTGCCAGGGCGGCCTGCGCCAGACGCTTTATGCGACCGCTGGGGTTGAGGGACTTTTGCCAGATCACCTGCAGATCGGGGCCCAGTCGATAGACCAGCGGCTCGCCGGTCTTTACCGTCAACGCCGAAATCTCGGCATCGGATATGCCCTCGAGCTGCTGTCGTAACACACGTACGCTGGTCTTGTGCGCCACCACCAGCACTCGCTTACCGGATCTCAGCGCTGGTGCAATGTCCTCATTCCAGCACGGCAGGACCCGCTGCAGCGTATCGCGCATGCTCTCGGCCCGCGGCAAAAAATCAGCAGGCAGGCTCGCATAACGGGGATCGTTGCCCGGGTTGCGCGGATCGCTCTCTTCCACCGCTGGTGGTCGCTGTTCGTAACCGCTCTGCCAGGTCGCAAACTGCCTCAGCCCGAACTCTCTCGCCGCCTGTTGGCGGCTCATGCCCTGCATCACGCCATAGTGACGTTCGTTCAGACGCCAGCTTCGGTATATCGGCAGATCCGCTTGTTGCAGCTCATCCAGAACCAGACGCAAGGTCTCATCTGCTCGTTGCAACCAGGAAGTGCAGGCAAGATCAAAACGGTAACCCGCGTCGCCCAGCAAGCGACCCACGGCGCGCGCCTCGGCCCGGCCCCGGTCGTTGAGGGCGACATCGCTCCAACCGGTCATGCGCCGGTCCCGATTCCATTCGCTCTGGCCGTGGCGCACCAGCACCAGATTGACGTCAGTCATCTGCCCATCCCAGTACAGCGCGCACGCGCGCGGCGACTTGCTCGGCCTCATGCAGCACCGGACGCCCGGCCGACGAAAACTCCCGGCCAAACATCTGCGCCGTTCCGTTCTCTACCAGCGCGTGGTGCAACATCGACAGGTCCCGACGGGGACGCACCCAACCGCGATCGACCAGACGCGCGCAATAATATTGAAGACCGCGTTGCGGGCGTATCGTGCCGCGCTTGTTGATTCGCGGTTTTTGGGAGCGGCGCAGGACTGCCTCTGCAAACCGCGCGCGTAGCCCGGGCTCGCGTTCCGGCACCGGATAAATGAGCATTTTCTTGCCGGTTGCGGCAGCTTCGCTCAGCATCGATTCGCTCTCCCCGCTTACCACCAGAATATCGGCCACGGCCAGATAACCAGTGTAGGGATTCTCCACGGCGCCGGCATCCCAGCGGTGGACGACGTTGTTCGACCCAAGCGCATGTTCCAGCGCGTCAGCGGCGGCCGCGGATGTGCGAGGACTGGTGACCGCAACCACCGACCCGCCCAGCGAACCGGCAAAGCCACGGACTTCCTCGCCCATCGTGCGGGCCGTCACTGGATCAATCCGGTGTAGCGCCGAAGAGCCACCGGCAATCAATGCGATGTGCGGCCTGGGCGCATCGCCAAACAGACCCTGCCAGCGCCCGGCGGCCTGACTCAGGGTCTCCTCGTCCAGCGGATTCAGCGGCGCCAGGGTCTCCATACGCCGGGGGTGCGCAAACTGGCGGAAATGGGCGCAGCCCACCACCAGATCAAAATCATCGGCGACTTCACCGCCCTTGCGTCCGAGATGGACCAGCCGGGTGCCACCTGCGCTTTGTTCACCGATCCAGCGCGCCACCGGCGCCGTACGACGGCCCACAGATATCACCAGATCGGGCCAGGGCGGATTGAGCCCATCTGAACCACTGCGATCCAGGCTGCGCAGACTCGGTCCCAGCAGCGCGTTGCTCAGGTAATGCCAGAAATTGAAACGCAACTGTTTGAACTCGGCTGGCCAGCCCAGCGCTTTGGCCAGCGCCCGGGACTGAATTCCGTGACCGGCCTTGTCATCCGCCAGCACCCAAACCGAGGGCGGGCTGCCCAGACAACGACCTCCGCCGTGGTGCGTCCAGCGCAATCCGGCGCTGAGGCGGCGTTCACGGATCGCGAGTCGCCAATGTATCGCCGGCCGCCGGCGAGCGGCCCCTTCCAACAGGCTCAGCCACCATTCACGATCGCGGGTTCTTCGCTCCGGTCCGGTCTGTGGCCTCGGGCCCTGATCATCGATGACCAGAAACACAAATTGCTCTGCGCGGGCAAACATCTCATCGATGATCCAGGGCAGATCCTCGTCCGGCAGATATTCAAGCAAGCCGCTGCAGATCACCCCGGACGACGGCTCGGACCCGCTGTCCGCAGAACCGCTGATCGGGTTGTATATCCGCGCACCGATATCGGCGAGGGCGCCGCCAAAAGTGTAATGGACAATGTTGCCGGCGACCGCTTGCGCCGACAGTTCCTTCAGGCCTCGCCAGGCCTCCGCGTCCGGCGCAGTGATGCTGCTTCGGTCGAATCCGGTAGTGGCAAGCTGACGAAACTTGCGGCTCGGTCGGTTGGCGCTGAACGGCTGGAATCCGGCAGCATCCGCACTGCGCTCCAGTGCTTCCCAGACCGATGCCACCGGATTCGCCTGATAGACGAATTTCCGCGGAAACGGCCGCCACGGCTGGGTCTGCAAGACCGTGAAGTGAATCAGATGGGATTTACCTGGCCGGTACTCGTCATCGCGCGCGTTCCAGCCATGATCGATCGGACCCCACAGACCGCTGACCCGGCGCGCCCGCGCTTCCAGACGTTTGCGCCGCTCACGGCGTACCGCGTTCAAAGGCCATACCGGCGCCATGCGGGCGCAGTCGATCAGCATCACCGAGGTATCGCGATCCGAAATGGACATAAAGCCGTGCTCGCCCATCGGCGTATCGAACAGGCTGGCCGGATCGCTGAGGTAGATCTGATCGACATCGTTATAGATTGCGCGACCCTGACGGCCGGCGAGCTCCGGAATGGCAAAGCGGTAGTTGGTGAACCCGGTCAGCCAGCGTCGCGGATTGAAGCCCGAAAGCTCTTTCATCAGCGTGATTTCGTATATTCGGGCCGGATCCCTGACCTGCTCCACCGACCAGATAAACACGCGTTCGGCCCGCTGCTGATTGGTCTCGGTGCCGAGGAATATCCGCACCGGCGGCAGCGTGCTGGGGCTAACGCCGTCCTTGACGCCCAACACCACGCGCTCGAGGTCATAGGCCCCCGGCAGGGCCCTGGTTTGCTCTATTCCGGCCAGGACAGCTTCGCGCTGAGCTACCATACGGGGTCAATCTCGAGTGACAACAGAGTAACCGGTTATTATACGCGATGCTGATCGGCTCGGGCGCACCCCGCCCACAGCCCCGGCATGGCCCGGGAGGCCCGCAAGAGACCCTCCGATGAAGTTCCTTATCCACATCATGCGCGCGTACCCTGCGCGTACTCTGATCACGCTGACCGCCCTGCTGATCGCGGGCATTGTGGCCGGTATCAGCCTGACCGCGCTGCTGCCAGTGCTCAGCCTGGCCACCGATCCCGAGGCAGCGGGCGAAGATAACCTGCTGGTCCGCGGTCTGACCGCCATCGGTCTGTCGCCTACCCTGGGCATTCTGCTCTCGGTGCTGGTCATCGGCATGGCGCTAAAGAGCTTGATCACGCTGTACGCCAACCGGCATGTGGGCTATACCGTGGCCCAGATCGCCACCGATTTGCGCCTGAATCTGCTCCGCGCATTGCTCGAAGCGCGCTGGGATTATTACGTCCATCAGCCTGTTGGCGCGCTCGGGAACTCGATGGCGACCGAGGCCGCGCGTGCCGCCAACGCGTATCTCGACGGCTCGCGCACTGTCGCCTTGCTGATCGAGACCCTGGTCTATGTCGCCGTCGCGATGATGGTGTCCTGGGAAGCGACCCTGGTCGCCATGGGCTTCGCCTTGCTGATCATATTCGGCTTCGGCCGCCTGGTGAGGACCTCCAAACGCGCAGGCAGCCGGCAGACCACTTTATTGCGCTCGCTGATGAGCCGCATGACCGACACCCTGCAGTCGGTCAAGGCGCTCAAAGCGATGGGCCTCTCGGCTCGCGCCAACCTGGTACTGGAAGGCGAAACCGGCCAACTGAACAAGGCGCTGCGGCGAGAAGTCTTTAGCCGTGAGGCGCTGAGCTCACTCTATGAGCCAGTGATTATTGCGTTCACCGCGCTGGGTCTGTTTGTTGCGGTAACTTATTACGCGGTGCCGTTGGCGAGCATCCTGGTGCTGATCATCCTGCTGGTGCGCGTGATGTCGGCGCTGGGCAAGGTACAACGCTATTACCAGAAGATGGTTATTGACGAGAGCGCTTACTGGGCGATGACCGCGACTATCGAGCGGGCAGAACAGGCCAGGGAGGCGTGCAGCGGCGGACGCAATCCCAACTTCCAGCGTGAAATCGTGATGAACAATGTGTCGCTGGCGTTTGGGGAACGCGAGGTGCTGCGCAGTCTGTCGCTGACCCTGCCTTCGGGATCCTTTACCACCATCATCGGTCCTTCAGGCTCCGGCAAGACCACGATTATCGACATCATCACCGGGCTGTTGGCACCGGGTGCAGGCCAGGTGTTGATCGACGACGCGCCGCTGACCGAATGCGACATCGGCCTGTGGCGCCGGATGATTGGCTACGTGCCCCAGGAAACCCTGCTGCTGCACGACACTGTCAAACACAACGTCACCCTGGGCGATCCGGATCTGAGTACCGCCGACACCGAGCGCGCTTTGCGTGCAGCCGGCGCATGGGAATTTGTCAGGGCCAACCCCGAGGGCATCAATGCAATCGTCGGCGAGCGCGGCGGCAAGCTCTCCGGTGGTCAGCGCCAGCGTTTGTGCATTGCCCGGGCGCTGGTCCGCCAGCCACGGCTGTTGATCCTCGACGAAGCCACCAGCGCGCTGGATCCTGACAGCGAAGCGGCGATTTGCGCGACGCTTGAGGCTTTGCGGGGCAAGATTACGATCCTCGCGATATCCCACCAAACCGGGCTGTCTTCGGTGGCCGACCGGGTCCTGCGGCTGGAGGCAGGCGCGTTGCTCAACGCGCCGGAGGACAGCGCCGCGCTGACTACGCCCTGAGCCCGAACGGCTAGCCATTTCAGGCGCTTTGGCGCGCCTTACCGACCCGGTGACCAAGCCGGCCCAGCCGATTCCGCCGAATTCGCCCCGCTGCGCTACAATTGTCGTCCGGTCCTGCCCTATCCGAGCCCAAAATCCGGCCATAGTCCGGCAACAGGTCTTCCGGACAACAGGACCGCTCGTCAGTGAATCTGAAGGATGCGATATGCACAAGCTCGCGCCGATCGTCGCCCTGTCCATGCTTGTCGGCTGTGGCCCAGGCGGACCTGCTGAGGAGCCTGCCCGAGATACCGGCGGTCCCGAGGGCGAATACCACGCAGAAGCCACTTCACCCGCGCCACCCGAGACTGCCGAGTTTGACGTTCATGTCGACCGTTTTGCCGACGTTCAGGTGTTGCGCTATCCGGTGCCTGGTTTTGCCCAGCTGAGCCTGCAGCAAAAGAAGCTGGCCTATTTCCTGTCGCAGGCGGCATTGGCCGGCTGGGACATCATCTGGGACCAGAATTATGAACACAATTTGCGTGTAAGACGGACGCTTGCCGCGGTCGTCGCCAGTTACGATGGCGATCGCTCCTCAAAGGACTATCAGGAGCTGCTCGAGTACGCCAAGCGAGTCTGGTTCGCCAACGGCATCCACCACCATTATTCATCGATGAAGATGCAACCCGGTTTTGACCAGACGGCATTCGAAGCGATGGTGCGACGCTCTAACCCGGAGTTGCTGCCGCTGGAGAATGGCGACACGGTAGATTCGCTGCTGACCCTGCTTGGGCCGGTATTGTTCGACCCCACCGTGGCGCCAAAGAAGGTCAATCTGGAGCCCGGCGAGGACCTGCTGATGACCTCGGCCACTAACTACTATCGCGACGTCACCCAGGCCGAGGCCGAGGCCTTTTACGCAGAGCGTATCGACCCTGACGACCCGCGCCCGGTGTCATGGGGCCTCAATTCACAATTGGCCAAGGTCAACGGCGAGGTAGCGGAACGAGTGTGGAAAGTCGGGGGCATGTATAGCCCGGCGATTGAACAGGTGGTTTATTGGCTGGAGCGTTCGCTTGAAGTCACCGAGAACGACGCTCAACGTGACTGGTTGTGGGCGTTGATTTCCTACTATCACAGTGGCGATCTGACGGAATACGACGACTACAATATCGCCTGGGTCAAGGACACCGAATCCAGGATAGATACAGTGAACGGGTTTACCGAGGTCTACGGGGACCCGCTGGGCTATCGCGGCGCGTGGGAATCCATGCTGTCTATCCGTGATCTGGAGGCGTCCGAGCGCATCGCCACATTGGCCGGGAACGCCCAGTGGTTCGAGGACAACTCTCCATTGCGGCCGCAGGACAAGAAACCCGAAGTGGTGGGCATCTCGGCCAAAGTGATCACCATTGTGACCGAAGGCGGGGACCAGGCTCCGCTGACTTCGATCGGCGTCAACCTGCCTAACGCCAACTGGATCCGCAAGGAACATGGCTCCAAATCGGTCACCCTGGGCAATATTATCCAGGCCATCGAAACGGCTGGCGCCGGCAGTGGCCTGCATGACGAATTCATGCTGACCAAGGAAGAAAAAGAGCGTTATCACAAATACGGCACGCTCGCCTACTTTCTCGATGTGGATCTGCATGAAGTGATTGGACATGCGTCCGGACAAATTGCCCCGGGGGTCGGGACGCCCAAGGAGACACTGAAGAACTACTCCTCGGCGCTGGAGGAAACCCGCGCAGATCTGGTCGCCTTGTATTACATGATGGATCCCAAACTGGTGGATTTGGGACTGATGCCATCGCTGGAAGTCGGCAAGACCACCTACGACCGCAACATCCGCAATGGTCTGATGATCCAGCTGCAACGGGTCGAACCCGGTGAAAACCTGGAACAGTCGCACATGCGTAACCGTCAGCTCATCGCCGCCTGGGCCTATGAGAAGGGCCTGCCCGACAATGTGATCGAAAAGATTCAGAAGAACGGCAAGACCTATTTCGTGATCAGGGATTACCAGGCTCTGCGCGAGATATTCGGTGAACAGTTGCGCGAGATACAACGGATAAAGTCCGAGGGCGACTATGAGGCCGGCAAGGCGCTGATAGAGACCTACGCCGTGCAGGTCGATCCGGTCCTGCACCAGGAAGTGCTGGAGCGCGTTGAGAAACTGGATGTGGCTCCGTTTACCGGTTTTGTCCAGGCCGAACTGGTGCCGGTCGAAGACAACGGCGAAATCCTCGATATCCTGGTGGAATATCCCGCTGATTTCGAGAGCCAGATGCTGTCCTTCGAAGAGAACTACAGCTTCCTGCCAGCCACCAACTAGCGCCCTGCATCCGTTTAATACCGGCTTGCTCGCAGCCGCTACCCGGGCATTGCCTTGCGGCCAACGCGCCGTAGAACCTGGCGCGGATTAGCCCTGATTCCGGGCCATGCTGCCGACGTTTGCGTGGCCAGCGCTTGCTGTTATCGAGCCCACCCGGAGAACGGCCAACATGAACTACGACCTGTTTGACCTGATCGGCAATCTGGGCGTTGCCCTGATCGTGCTTTGCTATCTGGGACTGCAGCTGGAACGTGTGCGCAGTACTGACCTCAGCTACTCCGTGCTGAATGCCGCCGGCGCCATGTTGATCCTGATATCGCTGACCGAGAACTTCAATCTTTCGGCCGTGATCATCGAGGTATTCTGGATCGCGATAAGCGTCATTGGCATCGCTAAAGCGCTGCGTGCGCGTTGAATGGCAACGGACGGCAAACTCTGTTGAGCACAGCGCGTATCAGCCGGCGGGATGCTCGACGCCTGGCCCTGATACGGGCCGGATTGCTCAAACCCGAGTGGACCGGTATGCCGCGTCGTGCCGCGGGCAACGGCGCACGCGCGCGCAAAGCCGCGCTCAGGATCATCAGGCGTTTCGGTTATCTGCAATTGGACACGGTGGCTGTTGCGGGCGCTCGCAGTCACGCCATCGTGTTGATGTCGCGTCTGGAAAATCTGCACGCTGGTGTCCCGGAAGCCCTGCTCCAGCCCGGCGAGCCGCTGTTTGAGTACTGGGGACACGAGGCCAGCTGGCTGCCGCTGGAAAGCTATCCCTTGTTTGGATTCCGCCGGCGCGCCTATCGACGACATCCATGGTGGGGAGACCTGGTCCGCCAGCATCCAAAGACCGCCAGGCGCTTGCGGCAACAGATACTCGATGAGGGGCCGCTGCGATCACTGGACATGGAAGGGCGCGGCTCCCGCGGCTGGTGGGATCTGAAAATCGCGCGCAAGCTCGCCAGCGCGATGTGGTCCTCTGGTGAGCTGGCGATTCGCGAGCGGCGCAATTTCCAGCGCAGCTTTGACTTCGCCGAGCGCGTGATACCCGGCCACCTGCTTGATACCGAGGTTGAGAAATCCGACGCCATCGGCCAATTATTGCTGCGCGCACTGGCCGGTCACGGCTGGGCGAGCACCGGCACGCTCACCCAGACCTGGCGCCTCAGCGGTTGCCAGCAAGAAATTCGCGATGCACTGTCCAGGCTCACCGAAAGCGGCGACATACTGCCCTGCCGAATGGTGGACGAGCGACGTGGAAGCATCAACGGCTGGATCCGCCCGGGTGATCTGGAGCTCGCCGACCGCAGCCGATCGCTCAGACCATCGCGGAACCGCGGCGTGTTGCTATCCCCTTTCGACCCGGTTCTGTGGGATCGAAAGCGGGTCCTGGTGCTGTTTGGATTTGAGCAGATTCTCGAAATTTTCAAGCCTGCGCCGCAGCGTGTTTACGGGTACTACTGTTTGCCGGTGCTGGCCGGCGAACGACTTATCGCCAGAGTCGATCTGAAAGTCGAGCGCAAGACCCGGCAACTCTGCATCCTGGCTTTGCATTACGAAGACGAGAATCATCACGGACGCCCGTCGAGCATCGACAGACAGGCAACAAACATTGCGCTAGAGCGCTATGCCGGCATGCTCGGTCTCGAACTACTTTCGCGGCCGTGAATACCATATCCGTGGTTCGAACAAGCGCCCTCACCGGCGGAAAGCTGTCGTGCGACACACCAGCTTGGTGACCCGCGCGGCAGACCTTGCCGTCTTAGCCCTGCCCTCTGCGGTCTGCGGTCTGCGGTCTGCGGAAATCTTTCTGCGACCGTCGCAGCGAACGAATAGATTCTGCCTCGCCCGGGAGCTGATAGCAGAAATGTGGCAATCTTCACCGCATGCTCTGCAAGGCCACGAAACTATGAACCTGAGCGCAGACGCAGGCGGCTATCCGGAGATCACCACCGAACGCTTACGCCTGCGAGGTTTTTGCGACACCGATGCCAAAGCAGTCGCTGGTCTGGCCGGTCACCGCGACGTGGCCGCCACAACCCTGGCCATCCCTCATCCTTACCCAAGGCGTGAAGCCGATCGCTGGATCGAATCGCATCATCAGGCTTTCGTCGCCGGCGAGGGCATCAGCCTCGCGATCACGCTGCGCGAAGACGGGCAACTTGTCGGCGCCATCGGGCTGAGCCTGGATGGCGAACATCGCAAGGCCGAGCTGGGCTACTGGATCGGCCGGGAGTTCTGGGGTCGCGGATACGCCACCGAAGCCGCCGCGGCGATGCTCGAATATGGCTTCGAGGTCATGGAATTAAACCGGATCTACGCCCACCACATGCAGGAAAACCAGGCGTCCGGCCGGGTGCTGGTCAGAATTGGTCTTGAGCCGGAAGGAATACTTCGTGAGCATGTGCTGAAATGGGGTGAGTACAAGGACCTCGTGTTGTATGGACTGACCCGGGGGAGATATCGCTCTCCTGCCCGGATCGAGGCTGAGAGTTAGCTAGAGCAAGCAGGAAATCGTTATGGACATCTCAATCTGGTGCCTGTTGGTAGCCTTTATGATGATCTACGCCCCACGCATGCCTGCGATCAAAGGCGTGATATCGGCCGAAGGCCACTACGATCTGTCTAATCCGCGCGCCCAACAGGCCAGGCTCACCGGTTTGGGCGCTCGCGCCCAGGCCGCTCACCAGAATTCGGTTGAAGCCTTCGCCCCCTTTGCCGCCGCGGTCTGGGTCGCCCACTATGGCGGCACAGACCCGCTGTTGCGGGACACCCTCGCGCTGATCTTTGTCGGCGCAAGAGGGCTGTATATTCTCGCCTATCTCAAGGACCTGAATCCGTGGCGCACAGCGGTATGGACGGTTGGCGTGTTCAGCGTGATCGGGTTGTTTGTATCGCCGCTGTTCTGAGATATCCAGGCCGGGCCATCGCTAAACGAATCAGCTCGCCAGCTAATCCGCACCGCCCAGGCACCGGATTTCGTCGGACTCGATCACACGCACACCCGACACGCCGGACTCCGCGACCGCCAGCATCGCGTTGGCCAGTACGATATCGGTCACCGCTTTGTAGCGCCCCGGAATCACGGGAGCAAAGATCTTCATGGCCACGTTGCCGATTTCTTCGCCGAGCCGGAATTCATCTCTGTCACCATGCAACAGCGATGGCCTGAATATGGCCAAACCGGGGAGACCAAGATCTTGCAGCGCCGACTCGGTCTCGCCTTTTACCCTCAGGTAGAAACCGCGCGCGTCGGGATCCGCGCCCAGAGATGACACCACCAGCATGCAGCGGGCTCCCAGACGCAAACCAAGCTTGCCAACAGCCAGCACGTGTTCATAGTCAACGCGCCGGAAAGCCTGCTGACTGCCGGCCTTGCGTATCGTCGTGCCTAGCGCGCAATACACGTCATCCACCGGCCCGATCGCGTCGGCCGGCTGGTCCAGGTGGGCAAAGTCGACGACCTGAGCGATTGCCGGAGCAGCCATGTCAACTGGCCGCCTGACCAACGCATGAATACGGCTGTAGTGCCCTGCATCCGCCAACACGGACAGTAGACGCCGGCCGATCAGACCGGTGGCTCCGGCCACCAGAGCTGAACGACCGCCGGCTTGTTTCTTCATCAGGTCAGCGGCGTCAACACAATTTCAACCCGGCGATTCAGAGACCGGCCTTCCGCGGTTTCATTGGAAGCGATCGGATAAGCCGGCCCCCGACCGCTGATCACCAGGCGCTGAGGCAGGACCTGCTGGCTCTCCAGATAGGATGCGACGCTCTGCGCGCGCCGCTCGGAGAGTCGCTGATTGTATTCGAGCGCACCAGTGCTGTCGGTAAAACCGATAACGTCGACATAGGTCTTGTCAAACTGGTTCACCACCAGCGCAACAGAATTCAGCACCGGGTAAAAACTGGCGTTTACGTCTGAAGAGTTGGTCGGAAACGTCACGTTGCCGGGCATGTTGAGAATGACCTGGTCGCCGCTGCGGGTCACGCTGACGCCGGTCGACTGCAGACGTTGGCGCAACTCGTTTTCCTGCTTGTCCATATAGGCACCCACCGCGGTGCCGGTCAGGGTGCCGATGCCGGCGCCAATCAGCACCTGCTTGCGGCTGCCGCCGACAATGATCCCGCCGACGGCGCCGGCTACAGCGCCTATCGCGGCGCCCTTGGTCGCGTTGCTGGTCTTCTGCTCCCCGGTATACGGGTCAAGAGTCTGGCAACCGGCAAACGCGATCGCGCTTGCGCAAATTACAGCCAGGGCTAGTCGTGGCAGCGGCAGGTAAAACGATTTCATTCGATTCTCCAAAACAACAGATCGTAAGGGCCAGCAGCCCAACTGCGTCAGTGATTCAGGCAGCGTCATGCTGCTTAACCTGATCGGACAACATCAGGGGAGCCGGAAACACCCAGGCCGGGTCCGGCAAGTACTCGAGCATCAGATTGATGCGTGGTTGGTCGCCTTCGTTGTGCACGGCGTGCGTCCAGCGATTGTTAAAGTCGTAAGCCACCCCCGGCGTCATCGCAAAACGCTCTTCGCCAATGGTGTAAAAACACGTGGGGCAATCGCTGATCGCCACATGGATTCGATGCGCGCGTCTGGCCAGGGCCTGACCATCAACATGGGGATTGATCACCGCTCCCGGAGGAAGACGCACAAACAAAGCCCGGGTCAACACCCCTGCGGGCCGGATGATGGGTTTCAGAACCTCGGAAATTACCGGCAACACGTGACTCTGCCAGCGAAACCAGTCAGGAAATGTGAACACGTTGGTGTCGCTGTTGCGCTCCTCCATAACCGGCAACATCGGGCGACCGTCGCGGCCGTTGCGTTTCGCCCAGTCCAGCAGCGACGCCTGCAAGGTCTTGAATCCGCGCCGCGAATAGCTCGGCACCCATTCATGCCGAAGCACGATGGAATCCGCAGCGCAATGGCTCTCACTGCCCGCAAGTGAAGCGCGACGGATCGGCCGCGCATCCCAGTCCTCTTCAGTCAGGGCCAGCAGTTCGCCAGCCAGGATCGAAAGATCCAGCCTTGCCAGCTCCTTGTAGGCCACACCTATGTCCATACCCGTCCTCGTTTTGCTAAAGCGCCAGCCCGGTATTTCCTATCGGGTCTTGCCAGACCTGAATCTCCGACCCCGCACGAGCAGTGCGTTTGGATGCCAATGTTATCGCAGCCAGACATCCGCAGATGCCTTGTGGGTCACGATTTACCCCTGTGGTCGACCAGCCTCGGACCATTCGGAGCGTCTTACCAACTCGATAAAACTCATCGAGACCGGGTTCGCGGCGTCAGCCTCGCGGCGGGATCGGGAGCGCTCCGACCATTCCGCCAGATCAATTTCCGGTAGCCGGGTATCGCCATCGAAATCCGCGTGTACCCGTGTCAGCAGGATCCTTTGCGCCCGGGCCAGAGCCTCACGGTAGAGCCCGGCGCCGCCGATCACCATCAACTCGGTAGCGCCATCGGCCGCTGCCCTGATCTCGGCCTCGTCCAGGCTGTGCACGATTTCACAGCCCGGTGCCGAATAGTCAGCCTGGCGGGTCAAGACCAGATTCAGTCGACCAGGCAGTGCGCGTCCAATCGACTCGTGCGTTTTGCGTCCCATCAGGATCGGTTTGCCGAGGGTCGAGCGCTTGAAGTGCTGCAAATCCGCAGGGAGATGCCAGGGCAACTCACCATCGCGACCGATGACCCCGTTCTCGGCCACCGCCACCACCAGCGTCAGCAGCATGGGTGTCCCGCCCTGGTCACTAGATCGAAACCGCCGCCTTGATGTGAGGCTGGGCCTCATAGCCAACAATCTCGAAATCGTCATAGCAATATTCGAAGATCGATGGCGGCCGGCGGACGATGCGCAGCCGGGGCAAGGGGCCGGGCGTACGCGTCAGTTGTCGATCGGTCTGTTCAAGGTGATTCAGATAAAGATGCACATCGCCACCGGTCCAGACAAAGTCACCGACCTCAAGATCACATTGCTGCGCGATCATATGGGTGAGCAGCGCATAAGACGCGATATTGAATGGTACCCCCAAAAACACGTCACAACTGCGCTGATAAAGCTGGCAGGACAGCTTGCCGTCGCCGACCCAGAACTGAAACAGGCAATGACAGGGGGCCAGCGCCATGCGTCCGGCACGGACGTTGTCCTGAGGACTGATCCGCTCGTCCGGAAGCTCAGCCGGGTTCCACGCGATCACGATAATGCGGCGGGAATCCGGATTGTTACGGATCTGTTCGATCACCTGGCTGATCTGATCCACGCTGCTGCCGTCTGGTCGCGGCCATGACCGCCATTGCCGACCGTAAACCGGACCCAGATCACCGTCCTCGCTCGCCCAGCCATCCCAGATGCTGACGCCATGCTGCTTCAGATAGGCGATATTCGTCTCGCCATTCAAAAACCACAGCAGCTCGTGGACGATGGAGCGGATATGCAGCTTCTTGGTGGTCAACAACGGGAATCCCGCGCCAAGATCAAAACGCATCTGATGCCCGAAAACCGACAAGGTGCCGGTCCCGGTGCGGTCTTCCTTGCGCAGACCCTGGTCGCGGATATGAATGAGAAGGTCCAGGTATTGGCGCATAGATCAGTGACTGGCCGCCGGACGCGGCGAACGATAGGCAAGAAACAGGAACAACAAGCCGAACAGGATCATCGGCGTGGACAAAATCTGGCCCATGGTCAGCCAATCCAGCGCCAGATAACCGAGATGTGCGTCCGGCACCCGCACGAACTCGACGCCAAAGCGGAACAGACCGTAGAACAACAGGAACGCCCCGGACACTGCCATCGTTGGCGGGCGTCGGGCGGAATAGATCCACAGGATCATAAACAGCGCGATACCCTCAAGACCTGCCTCATAGAGCTGTGATGCATGTTTGGGGACGCCGTTGACGACGAAGGCCCAGGGCACATCGGTAACCTTGCCCCAGAGTTCGCCGTTGATGAAATTGCCGATGCGGCCTGCGCACAGCCCGATCGGCGCCAACGGCGCAACAAAATCGGCGGTCTCAAAAAACGATTTACCGACCTTGCGGCCAAACAGAAAAACTGCCAGTGCGACGCCCAGCAAGCCGCCATGGAAGGACATGCCGCCCTCCCAGATACGCAACACGGATAAGGGATCAGCGATGATCCCGGCGGTGCCGTAGAACAGCATATAGCCCAGACGGGCTCCCAGGATCAGACCCACGGCGAGATAGAAGATCAGATCATCCACCCACTCGACCTTCCAGCCGAAAGCGGGTTGCCGCGCACGATGACGGGCAAGGAACCAGGCGGCGGCGAAACCCACCAGGTACATCAGCCCGTACCAGCGAATCTTTAGCGGCCCCAGTTCAAGCGCGATGGGGTCGATCTCAGGGTAGATCATCATGGGCGCGTAGTTTAGCAGCACCGGCGCCGGTACAGGACCTGCGGGCACGACCTTCAAGCTGCGATTTGCGGCCCGGCTGTGCTAACCGCTGGCAGCCGTCACCCGGCAGAACAACGCCTTGAGATAGGCCGTCTCCGGGATCGCCGGATGTAAGGGGTGATCCGCCGACTGCCCGCCAATTTCTACCACCTGAACAAAGCGGTCCACGTGGCGCGCGGCGCGTTGTAACGCAGCCTGCAGATCCGCCGTGGACAAATGGTGGGAACAGCTGCAGCTAACCAGAAAACCATCGCGTTCCAGCAACAGCATGGCCAGCTGATTGATGCGCTGATACGCGGCGAGGCCGCTACGGAAGTCTTTCTTACGTTTGATAAAAGCCGGCGGATCGACCACCACGGCGCCAAAACGGCGCCCCTCATCACGCAGCGCTCTGAGCGTATCGAATGCATTGCCATGGAGCAGCTCAGCGTCAACCCCGAGACGGGCCGCACCTGATTTGACCCAGGCCAGGGCCTGTGCGGATGAATCAACAAAGGTTGCCGCGGCCCCGCGTTTGGCCGCCCTCAAACCCCAGGCGCCTGTGTACGAGAAGACGTCAAGCACACTGTCCGCAGGGTAGCGCGCGAATCGGTCGCGATTGTCCCGCTGATCAAAAAACCAGCCAGTCTTTTGTCCTTCCATCACCGGCGCCGCGAATTCCAGCCCGCCCTCGTGCACCGGGACCTGCTCGGGGACCTGGCCCCATGCGACCTCGACATATCGGTCCAGCTGCTCGAGATCGCGGGCGCCGCTGTCGTTCCGCCACAGGATCCCTGCCGGCGCCAACTCGCGCTTTACCGCGTCGACGATCTTGCCCTTGAACCGCTCCATGGCAGCGGTCGCGGTTTGCAGCACGACCACATCGCCAAAGCGATCGGCGACCAGCCCGGGCAGACCATCTGATTCGCCGAACAACAGGCGGTAATGGCCATTGCCATAAAGCGCGTCACGCAGCGACCTGGCGGTTCGCAAACGATGCTCGAACATGGCTCTTCCCGGCGGGTGCGCGGCGTCTCGCGACAACACCCGAGCGGCGATCAGGGCATGCGGATGGACGCCGGCGTATCCAAGGAACTGCCCCTTGTCGTTGACCACCCGCACGAGGTCTCCGGCAGCGAAGTCCTTTAACGGTGTCTTCGCCACATCGACTTCGTTGCTGTAGATCCAGAGGTGGCCGCCACGCAGGCGCCGCTCCTGCCGCGACTTGAGTTTTAATTCCGGCAAGGCCGGCATGGTGGATACAGCTTCGTTCACGAGGGGGATCTCACTTTGCTGGCGGCGGCCCGGGACGGGCTTCGGTATAGTCTCCAGTCTAGCCGAGTTCACTCATTCAGGAGAGTGCATGAGCACCAGCGCCAACCATCTCAGCAATGAGACCAGCCCCTATTTGTTGCAGCATGCGGACAATCCCGTGGACTGGTACCCCTGGGGCGAGGAAGCGCTGGCCAGGGCCAGAGACGAAGACAAGCCAATTCTGCTTTCTGTCGGCTATTCCGCCTGCCACTGGTGCCATGTGATGGCGCACGAATCCTTCGAGGATGCAGCGACGGCCGAACTGATGAACCGCTTGTTCGTCAACATAAAAGTGGATCGCGAAGAGCGGCCGGATCTCGACAAGATCTACCAGCTGGCCCACCAGATGCTGATTCAGCGACCCGGCGGCTGGCCTCTGACCATGTTCCTGACGCCTGAGGACCACACGCCGTTTTTTGGCGGCACCTATTTCCCGGACAAGCCCCGCCACGGCATGCCCGCGTTTACCGGGATATTGCAGCGGGTCTCCGCCTACTATCAGGAACACCGGGAAGAAATCCGGCAGCAGGCCGACGCGGTACGCGATGTCTTCAAGCGTATCTCGGCGACCGAGACCGCGGACGCACTGCCATCCGCAGCGCTGCTGGATCAGGCTCGTGATCAACTGGAACAGAACTTCGACAGCCGCCACGGCGGCTTTGGCCAGGCACCCAAGTTTCCTCATCCGACCAGCATTGAGCGGATGCTGCGGCACTGGCGCGCCACCGCGACCAGCGATGAACCGGATTTGCGCGGCCTGTATATGGCCAGCTACACCTTGCAGCGGATGGCACAGGGCGGGATCTATGACCAGGTCGGCGGTGGCTTCTGCCGCTATTCGGTGGACGATCAGTGGATGATCCCGCATTTCGAGAAGATGTTGTATGACAACGGTCCGTTGCTGGCTCTGTACAGCCAGGCCTGGGCGGCCACCAACGAATCTCTGTTCGCAGCGGTAGCCGAGGAAACCGCGGACTGGGTACTACGCGAAATGCAGGCTGAAGACGGCGGCTACTACAGCACACTGGATGCGGATTCCGAGGGTGAGGAAGGCCGCTTTTACGTATGGCAGGCCGAGGAAGTTCGCCGGCTGCTCGGCGAGGAACGGTTTGCCACGTTCGCCGAGGTTTTCGGTCTCGACCAGCCGCCGAACTTTGAAGGCCAGTGGCATCTGCACACCTTCCAGCATCCCGCCACGGTGGCCAGCACCCGCGACCTGGATCTGGATGAGCTGCAGATGCAGCTTGATCAATCCCGGCAACTGTTGCTCGAAGCGCGTTCTCTGCGAGTGCGGCCAGCACGCGACGAAAAAATCCTGACCGCATGGAACGGCCTGATGATCCGGGGCATGGCGATCGCCGCCCGCCACTTGCAGCGCTCCGATCTGGCGGATTCGGCCATTGCCGCTACCGATTTTATCCGCAAAAACCTTTGGCAGGACGGGCGCTTGCGAGCGTGCTGGAAGGACGGACGCGCACGCTTCCCGGCATACCTGGATGACTATGCATTCCTGCTTGATGGGGTACTGGAACTGCTGCAGATACGCTGGGATGACGCCCTGTTGAGCTTCGCCACCGGGCTCGCTGATGCCTTGCTCGAGCACTTTATGGACCGCGAGCAGGGCGGGTTTTTCTTCACTGCCGACGACCATGAATCCCTGATCCACCGGCCGCGACCGTTCTCTGACGACGCGACGCCCTCCGGTAACGGCATCGCTGCGCTTGCGCTGGGCCGCCTGGGCCATCTGCTCGGGGATGCACGCTACATCGAGGCCGCGGAAGGAACCTTGCGCGCCGCCGCCGGCCCGCTCGGCCAGTTGCCCTTCGCCCACTGCAGTTTGCTCAATGCGCTGGAAGAACAGCTCGATCCGCCGGAGATCATTATCATCCGCGGCGCGCCGGCAGAGATGGGTGAATGGCTGCGTACCGCTTTGCTGATGTATGCGCCGCGGCGCCTGGCGTTTGCGATTCCTGCCACTGCCGGGTCCTTGCCGCCGGGCCTGGCCACAAAGGCGCCACGCGGCGATGTGGTCGCGTATTTTTGCCGCGGCACGAGTTGCTCACCACCACTGGAGTCGCTCGCCGCATTGACCTCTGCGCTGCGCGAGTCCGTTTAGATCACGCCGGGACCAGCCGCTTCAGCAGACCGCCGATCAACTTACCGGCGAATACGCTGGCCGCCGCGGATTCGCTGGCACGCGGGCCCGCCACGTTAAGCGTCCCGGTCCGGTGAGTGAGCAGGAATCGGCCAAGTTGATCAATCGCCGCGCCGAGCTCCTTGGTGTCGATATCTATCACCAGCACGGGCCGGCCCAGGCGATGGGAAAGCTCCGCGGTCAGCCGGGTGCCGCCGCAAAGCGGAAGAGTCGTTACGATCAGCGTCGCGTCACTGTCCCGCACATTGAGTTCTGTTCGGCGTGCCGGATCGTCGCTGTCGGTCTCGATCAGCGGATAGTGCCCCGGGATGGGTCCATCTTCGGCCTCCCGTCCTTTTGGGCACCAGCCGCCACATGCAAAGCCTGCAGTCAGTGCCGCGTCCAGCGCGGCGCGATCCACACCGCTCTGACCACCGCAGACGATGCGGCGCAATACCGGTCGTGGATTCAGGGATTCGGCGCCAGTGGCGAATCGACCGCGCTGCGCTGCCAGCCATCGGCCTGACGCCGCAGCTGATAAGCCGGCCAGTAGCGATTGTCGAGCTTCAAGGTGATGATCTCTACCGAGCGGTTCCAGTCGATGGTCTTTAACCGCACCGCGCCCCGATCAGGTCGTCCGGCTACAGCGGCAATAAACGCATCCAGATCGCGGACCGGCTTGCCGTCGACCTCGACGATGCGTTGTCCGGCCCATAGCCCATAGCGCGAAGCCGGCGAACCATAGGCAAAATACGCCACATACACACCATCGGGTTCGACCCCGCGTTGAGCGGCAATCGCGCGATGAGGCGCCTGCAACATGGCCCCTGCCCAGACCAGCAGACGATCAATATCGTTACCATCCAGCGCCACGGTGGCCACGCGTAGCCGTAGCTCTTTGTCATCACGCCAGATCACGAGTTCCACTTCCGGCTTCTGGGTAAGCAACTCGACCTCATGGAAACCACTAACCACCTGATCTTCCACCGCCAGCAACAGATCGCCAGTTTTCAATGTGGCCGCCGCAGGTGAGCCTGCTACCAGGCGAATGATCTGCAGCACCTCGCGCTGATCGCCGTTGTGAGCCTCCAGCCGCCGGGCCCAGGCTTCAGACAGTCCGAAATTCCGCGCGCTGGCGAGCGGGATAGTGGCAAATTCGGCCTCCAGCGACCGGATTGGCCGCTGCTCGCGGACGATGTCCGCGACCTCCGCAACGATCGCCGAAGGCACGCCTTTGTTGACCTGATTGAGTTCCTGGCCGGCGTGATAGGCAAAGCTGGACCATAAGGAAATCACCTCACCTGATTCGTCCACTAACACACCATCGAAATCGGACGGGCCATTCACCAGCGAGATCGTCTCCAGATTTGTATCCCGGAAGCGCAGCGTCCTGGACAACGGGAATGCGACCGGGTCTATCGAAGCGACCTCGGTGCGTTGCGCAGCCAGACTCAGATCACCCTTCAAACCTACCGCCCACACCGTGTCTCCCGGCTGCACCCGGGTCTCGGAGAAGTTCACCGATTGAACCGGAGTATCGCCGATCAGCTTGGGGTCATAGGCCAGCACCGCCAGGTTATGCAGCGGATGGATCCATTCCACGTTGGCGGGCAGTTCCAGCGAGCCGGCGATAGTAATGCGCGCATCGCCCATCGACACCGGCACCGTGTTGCGATCTACAACCACCAGTCCCCGCTCGGCATCGATCACCACACCGGTGCCCTGGTAATGACGTTCCGAAACCCCGGAGACCGGGTACGGCATATCGTAATTGACCGTCACCAGCGACTGACTCACCCGCTCCAGACGGGGATCCTGCTGGCTCACCATCCGCGTACTGGCCGGCTCGGGTGGCGGCGCCTCGCCCGCCTCGGCAAGCGGCTCGCAGTCCCAGAGTCCTGCCCCATCATCGCGTTGGCAATAGGCGGCGGGAAACCAGCGCCGGTCCATACGCAGCACGCGCAGCGTTGAATTTCGCGGTTCATCAAAGCTGAAATAGCGTACGGCCACGCGTTGACCGTCCGCCAGCGACTCAGCGATACGCCGGAAATCGTCCAGCCTCGGCGTCGGCTCACCGTCGATGTCGACGATCACCGCCGCGCGTGGAATACCAGCGCGCGCAAACACATAGCCCGGATTGGCGATGAAGATACCTTCCGGCGGCATGTTGAGATGCCGCGCCTGCTGGTAGGAGAGCTGATTTACCACAGCATCGCCAAATTCGATAAAGGCGTCCGGGGTGATCGAATGCAGATCCGTCGGTTCCACCTGCAGACTGATACTCTGGCCACCGCGCTGCAGCTCAATCCTGACCGGTCGACCGACGTTATTGTCGAGCACCTCTTCCAGCGCAACAAAACCCACAAGCGGTTCACCGTTCAGCTCGACCAGGATGTCACCGGGCTCCATCTTCCCTGCCACCGGCGACCCCGGCACAACCTGTTTGACGACCAGCATGCCGGTCGCTTGCGGGAAGCGAGCGCGGGTCGCAGCCTCGGTGCCATCGTCCAAACCCAGACGGCGCAACTCGTCAAACGGGGTGTACTGGAACTCCGTCATCAAAGTGCCACGGGGCACGCTGCGGCCCTCGCGCACGAACTCCAACGCGCGTTGCACCCGGTCCAGCGGCAGAAAGAAGCTGGAGGCAGCCTGAGTGTTGGCGCCGGCGTTGAGTGCAACGACCTTGCCATCGATATCGATCACTGGAGACCCCGAGGAACCACCCGAGGTGCCCGATGCAGCCTGGTAATAGAAAGTGTTGAAGTCGTTGTACTTGCCGCGGCCATAGTCCGGCGCCCGACGGTCCAGACGCGCCAGGGTCCCGGCCAGAATCGACAACTTCTCACCCGCGTCGTTGCCCATCACCCGAATCTCGCGACCGACCTGAGCCCCTTCCGGGTACAGCGGAAGCTCTGCGGGCTGGATAAATCTCAGGCTGCCCGGATCGTAGCGATAGAGACCGAAGTCATGCACCGGATCCCGATAGACCGCGCGCAGTTCGACTTCTTCATTGTTGATAAAGATCGCTTCGGCCACCACTGGACCGGGCGTCACTACGTGTCGGTTGGTCAGGATCAACCCGCGCTCGGCATCGACCACGAAACCGGTCGCCTGGGTGGACTGGTTCCAGTTGGTATCGAAAGAACGTGTGCCGTCAACGCGGATCGATACGACACCCGATGCGGCTTGCCCCAGTGTGGTACGCCAATCCGAGTCCTGCGCGGCTGCGCTGGCGCAGATGATCAACAGCAGGGACAGCAGCAACGATCTAGGGAGCATCGACACGCTACTCAGAAGCCCGGCTCATAGCCGAAACTTTCCACAAAGCGTTCACGGAAACTATCCGGCGTCAGGCTGTGGTTTTGTGTGCCATGACTGCTGACCTTGATCGCCCCCATCAGCGACGCGATACGGCCGGTGGTCTCCCAGTCTGCCCCCGCCATCAAGCCGTACAGCAGGCCGGCCCGGTATGCGTCACCGCAGCCGGTAGGGTCAGTGATCGCAGACGGTCGGGCCACGGGGACCTCCGTTACGCCACCATCCCGGATGATGACCGAACCTTCCCCACCGCGGGTTACAACAAGCGCGTCTACCCGGCGCGAGATCTGCTCGGCACTCAAGCCGGTGCGTTCCTGAAGCATCTGGCCTTCGTAGTCGTTGACCGCCACCACGCTGGCCTGTTCGATAAATGCCCGCAAGTCTTCGCCATCAAACATCGGTAAACCCTGACCGGGATCAAACACGAACGGGATATCGGCCTCGGCAAATTGCCGAGCGTGCTCGATCATCGCCTCACGGCCATCGGGCGACACCATGCCCCAGCTGATACCTGCGTCTGCAGGGACCGCGATTTCGTGCGCGTGACTCATTGCGCCGGGATGGAATGCGGTGATCTGGTTGTCCTGCATGTCGGTGGTGATATATGCCTGCGCCGTATAGGCAGACGGAATCTCGAGGAGAAAACGGCGTGACACGCCTTTCTCATCCATCCACTGGGCATACGGACCGAAATCGTGGCCCACAGCGCCCATGGGCTCACCCTCGCCACCGAGCAACTTCAGGTTGAAGGCAATATTACCGGCACAACCGCCAAACTCGCGGCGTAACTCCGGCACCAGGAAAGCGACGTTCAGGACATGGATCTGGTCCGGCAGAATCTGGTCGGCAAAGCGCCCAGGAAACACCATGATGCAGTCGTAAGCGAAAGATCCGCAGATCAATGCGGGCATGACAATCTCCTTAGCGTATGGTCGCCAGAGCGGATTCAGGCGGCGTCGGTTTCCGGAGTCCAGACCACATCGAGTTTGCGTGCCGCGCGCACATCATCGAGGCGCCGAACCGGCGTCGTGTGCGGCGCCGACTTGAGCAACTCCACATCCGTACGCGCTTCTTCCAGAATCTTTGCCATCGCCTCGACAAACCCGTCCAAAACCTCTTTGGCCTCTGTTTCGGAGGGCTCGATCAGCAGGCATTCCGGCACCAGCAGCGGGAAATAGGTCGTCGGAGCGTGGAAGCCATAGTCCAGCAGGCGCTTGGCGAAATCCATCGCTGTGGCATTGAACTCCCGCGCCTGAGACTTCAGCGTGACGATAAACTCATGACTTGCGCGACGGTCCGGATGTGCCAGGTCAAAGCCCTTTTCGCGCAGGCGCGCAGCCATGTAGTTGGCATTCAGCGTGGCGAATTCGGCGACTCTGCGCATGCCTTCGCGGCCAAGCATGCGCGCATAGACATAGGCGCGCAGCAACACACCGGCGTTGCCCATAAAAGCCGACAGCCGGCCGATTGACTGCGGCAGGTCCTCCTCGGTCAACCAGCGATAACCATTTTCGTCCTGGCCGACGACCGGCAGCGGCATAAAAGGCTCAAGACACTCGGCCACGCCTACCGCCCCGGAGCCCGGCCCACCGCCGCCGTGAGGGGTAGAGAAGGTCTTGTGCAGATTCATATGAATAACATCGAAGCCCATGTCTCCGGGTCTCGCCCGGCCGAGAATGGCGTTGAGGTTGGCGCCGTCGTAGTACAGCAGGCCGCCCGCCTCGTGCACCATCTCTGAGATTTCGAGAATGCTGCGTTCAAACACGCCGACAGTAGACGGGTTGGTCAGCATGATGCCGGCGGTGTTAGGTCCAAGCACCTGTTTCAAGGCCTCGATATCCACATCACCATCGTCTTTGGTGGGGATTTCGATAACTTTGCAGCCGCACATGGTCGCGGTAGCAGGATTGGTGCCGTGGGCGGCATCCGGAACAATGATCTCGTTGCGATGCTCATCGCCACGAGCGCGGTGATAGGCGCGGATCATCGCGACCCCGGCGAACTCGCCCTGCGCGCCGGCCATCGGCGTCAGCGACACCGACTTCATCCCGGTCACATCCTTGAGTATCTCCTGCAATTCAAACATGCAGGTCAAAAAGCCCTGACCCTGATCGACCGGCGCCAATGGGTGACGGCCAAGAAATCCCGGCAGCATGGCTAACTGATTACATGCCCTCGGGTTGTACTTCATCGTGCATGAACCCAAGGGATAGAAATGCGTGTCAATCGAGAAATTCAATTGCGACAGGCGAGTGAAGTGACGCACGGTCTCAAGTTCGGACACCTCCGGCAGACGCGGTGGCGACCTGCGGCGCAGCGATTCAGGGAGTTTGATCGCAGCCTTGTGTGCCGGCGCCTGCACATGAGCGCGTCGACCCGGACGTGAATACTCAAAAATGACGGGCTCAATCATGACGGATCAAAAACCTCTGGAGCGAGACCTGCAGGGTCATTTATCGGGTAAGAGCGCTTAGCCCAGGGACTTCAGGACGGAGTCGTAATCCGGCTCCTGCCCGATCTCCGGTACCAGCTGTGAATGGACCACGTTGTCGTTCTCATCCAGGACCATGACCGCACGAGCGCAGAGACCGGCCAGCGGTCCATCCTTGAGCAATACGCCATAGTTGCTGGCGAACTCCGGCGCACGCATGGTGGAAAGCGTCAACACGTTGTCCAGGCCCTCGTCACCACAGAAACGCTTTTGCGCAAATGGCAGATCGGCGGAGACCATCAGCATCACGGTGTCCGTATGCTCGCGGGCATAGTCATTGAACTTTTTGGTCGAGACCGCGCACACCGGCGTATCCACGCTTGGAAAGATGGACAGGACTTTTTTCTTGCCCACCCAGTCTCCCAGCGAGACATCGTTCAGGTCCCGGTCGGTCAGCGTGAAATCCGGGGCCTTGGAACCAATCCGGGGCAGATCCCCGTTGGTATGTATTTCGTTGCCATGCAGCGTCACAGTGGCCATCTTGCTCTCCAATAGTTTAAAAACGTTGTGTCAGGCCAGGTTCAGGCGACCTGGACTTCACGCATAACCTCGCCCAGCGCGCGCGCATAAGCTTCGATATCCTGGTCCAGCTTGGTCTCGGTAGCGCAGATCAACAAGGCGTCACCGAGTTCCGGGAAATCCGCCGACAGATCGTGGCCACCGAGAATCCCGCGCTCTGCCAGGGCGGCCAGTACCGGTCCCGCAGGGCGATTCAATTTCAATACGGTTTCATGGAAGTGGGGCCCGGCAAAGAGTGTGTCGACGCCCTGAATCTGGCTCAGACGCGCTGCCAGCCGCGAAGTGTTGTCCACCGACGAAGCCGCCACCCGTTCCAGGCCTTCGGCGCCGAGCAGGGTCATATAGATAGTAGCCGCGGTCACCATCAGGCCCTGGTTGGTGCAGATATTCGATGTCGCCTTGGAGCGCCGGATATGCTGTTCCCGCGCCTGCAGGGTCAGCGTGAAACCTCTGCGACCGTCGACATCAAGCGTCCGGCCAACGATGCGACCGGGCATCTGCCGCACAAACGCGCTCTTGCAGGTCATAAAGCCGAAATACGGCCCGCCTGAGGACAGCGGCACGCCGAGACACTGGCCCTCGCCACAGGCGATATCCGCCCCCTCGGTTCCCCACTCACCAGGCGGCTTGAGCAATGCCAGCGAAAGTGGATTGACCACCGCGATGGCCAGCGCGCCGCGCGCATGCGCCCAATCCACCAGGGCATCAACCTGCTCCAGGTTGCCAAAGAAATTCGGTTGCTGGATCACCACCGCGGTAATGTCCTCGCCGTCGAATCCCTCCAATGCGGCGTGATCCACCAGGCCAGTGGCCGGGTCCATCGGTACCGGATCGAAACACAAACCCTGGTTGCCGGCGATGGCATTGGCCACCTTGATGTATACCGGGTTCAGCGTGCCAGCCACCAGGATGCGGGCGCTGCTCGATTTGCGGTTGGCGCGCACAGCCATCAGCGCCGCCTCGGCCACTGCAGACGCGCCGTCATAGAGCGACGCATTGGACACATCCAGACCAGTCAGGCTGCTCATCATCGTCTGGTATTCATAGATCAATTGCAGCGTGCCCTGACTCGCCTCCGCCTGGTAAGGCGTGTAGGCGCTGTAAAACTCACCGCGAGTCGTGATCTCCCAGACCGCTGCGGGGATGTGGTGCTCGTATGCCCCGGCGCCGATAAAGCACAACGAGCCATGGTCACGCTCGGCGCGCTGACGCATCAGTCGCTGAATTTCCATCTCGCTCATGCCGGTCGGGACATGAGCCAGCTCGGATATCTTCAGTTTCTCCGGGATTTCGTCGAAAAGATCATCGACAGAATCCACACCGATCGTATCGAGCATCGCGCGGATATCGTTGTCGTTATGCGGAATGAAGGGCATAGCTGTGGTCTCGTTACGGCACCAGGCTCACGCCCGGCCCGGTGGAATCAGTCATCAAGAGTCGCGGCGTAGGCATCAGCGTCGAGCAACGCATCCATACCCGAATCGGCATCCAGTTTGATCTTTATCAGCCAACCGTCGCCATAAGGCGCCTCGTTTACTTTCTCCGGTGCCTCGGTCAGGTCTTCATTGACTTCGACGACCTCGCCATTCACCGGGCTGTATACGTCAGAAGCCGCTTTGACCGACTCGATAGTCGCGCAGGCTTCGCCGACTTTGAGCCCACGTCCGGCTTCGGGCATTTCCACGAACACGAGGTCGCCCAGCGCAGCCTGGGCATGATCAGTGATGCCCATGGTAACCGTGCCGTCACCGGCGTCGTGCACCCATTCATGGCTCTTGGTGTATTTCCGATCGGCAGGTGTGTCGCTCATATTCCCCTTCCCCTTGTTATTCAGACCGGGCGCTGAGCCCGCGGTGGCAAGTTGACTAAACCCGGGATTTCCCGTGACGGACAAACGGCGGCCTGACTACTCGTGCCGCCAGGCGGCGTCCGCGAATTTCCACTTCACATTTCTCGCCGGTGGCGGCCGGGACACGCGCCAGACCGATCGAACGGCCAAGGGTAGGCGAGAATGTTCCACTGGTCACCTCTCCCTTGCCGAGACCCTCTACCAGTACGGTCTGGTGGCCGCGGAGCACGCCTCGATCTTCCAGCAACAGCCCAACCAGTTTGCGCGCCGCGCCATCGCGACGCTGGACCTCAAGCGCCTCGCGGCCAATAAAGTCCCGTTCTTGCGGCTCCCAGGCAAGGGTCCATCCCAGGCCCGATTCCAGCGGCGACGTGGACTCGTCCATATCGCTGCCATAGAGGTTCATGCCGGCTTCCAAACGCAGAGTGTCGCGAGCGCCCAGACCGCACGGCCGAATCCCCGCTGTCGCCAGGCAGGCCCATAATTGCGCGGCACGATCCCCAGGCAGAATGATTTCCCAGCCATCCTCACCGGTATAACCGGTACGAGCCACGAACAGATCGTCGATGGCGGCGGCAAGAAACGGGGTCAGGCTCAAGGCGGTCTCGCGGCCCTCGGCGGGCAGACAGGTCGATGCCTTGTCTCTTGCATTCGGCCCCTGGACGGCGATCATCGCCAGTTCGCTGCGCTCACGGACATCGACGTCAAACCGGGCAGCCTGATCCTTGATCCAGGCCAGATCCTTTTCCCGTGTGGCGGCATTCACCACCAGGCGATACCAGTCATCGCTCAGATAGTAGGTGATCAGATCGTCAATGACGCCGCCGTCTTCGGTCAGCATGCAGCTGTAAAGCGCCTTGCCGGGTTGTTTTAGTTTGCCAACGTCGTTGGCCAGCAATCGCGCCAGAAAAGCTGCGGTATCAGCCCCGTGGAGATCGACCACAGTCATGTGAGAGACATCGAACATGCCGGCATCACTGCGCACTGCATGATGCTCTTCGATCTGGGAACCGTAATGCAGCGGCATGTCCCAGCCTCCGAAATCCACCATGCGGGCGCCCATACTGACGTGGGCGTCATAAAGCGGTGTCTTCTCTGCCATCTGCAATCCCCCGGAACGGCCGATACGCGCCGCTGACCATACGCGCAAAAAAAAACGACAGGATTCCTCTCCTGTCGCCCCTCTGTCCTGAAACCTGAGAGATTAGGCGCAACCCGTGGCGGAGCCGGCCGTACCCCTTCGGTGGGCCGTTATCGCGGCCGCTCTCCAGAGCCAACATCGTCCCGCCGTCTTGTCTGCCTGAGCGTTTCCGGGCGGGTTGCGCCTTCGGCGGCCTGCCGCTATGCGGCGGGCTCTCTCCAGCGGGACGAACTAGTTGGAATGAAAATAATAGCCCAAGCTCTGCTGCCGGGCTAGCAATTGCACTTGCCCCTGCCACTGGCTCGCCCCAAACTGCGGCCCAAACCCTGTCCAATGCCCGAAAGAGATATCCATGATGCGCTTTCCAGTCACCCCTGGCCTGCTGCTCCCTGGCCTGCTGCTCGTATGTTCCCATCTGCTGGCCGCAGACCCCATGATCAGCACGGCCGCGGCATCCACAGCCAAAGCCGGAGAAAAAACGGCTGATGCACTGCACCAACTGTTGCGCGCCGAATGGCAACGCAGCCTGGCCGAAAACCCTGCAATGGCTTCCGCGCTTGGCGACCTGCGCTACAACACCCAGTGGCCGGATCTCAGCCAGCCGGCGCTGAAACGCCGGCACCAGGCTGACGCCGACGCCATGCAAGCGCTCAGGGCCATAGAGCGGGAAGCCCTGGGCCCGATGGACCAGGTTAATTACGACCTGTTCTTACGCAACCTGCAAAACCGTCTGGATATTCACAACTTTGGCCGCCGGGATTTGTATGGTGGCAACACCGCGGTGCCGATGAATCAGCGCGACGGACTGCAGACCGCCTATGGCCTGGCTGAGTCATTGAGCTTTCGGCAGCTCAGCGATTATCAGGACTGGATCGTCAGACTGCAGGGCTTCGGCACCTACGCAGATCAGATCATCGCCCTGTTCCAGGTCTCGATTGACCGGGACATCGCACAGCCGCGGATCATCGTCGAACGCATCCGCGACCAGCTGCCACAATTGCTGGTGTCGGACCCTACCCAGAGTCCATTCTATATGCCCTTCAGGGAAATGACGGCGGACATCAGCCCCGACAGCCAGGCGGCGCTGCGCGCAGAGGCTCGCGCCGCCATTGAACAGGTCGTGGTGCCTGCATATCGTCGCTTCGCGGAATTCCTGGACACAAAATACCTGCCCCGGGCACGCACCACGGATGGCGTCTGGGACGAACCCGATGGTGAGGCCTTTTATGCCAATCGCGTGGCCTATTTCACCACCACCGAGCTGACACCGGGACAAATTCACGAGCTTGGCCTGGCTGAAGTCTCGCGCATTCGGGCCGAGATGGAGGCAGTCATCGCGGACCTCGGTTTCGACGGCAGTTTTGACGAGTTTCTTACTTTTCTGCGTACCGATCCCCGGTTTTATCACGACACCCCGGAAGCGCTGTTTGAAGCCTATCTGGCCACCAGCAAGCGCATCGACCCCGAACTGGTCAAGCTGTTCGGCCGTTTGCCACGGATGCCGTATGGCGTGCGCCCGATCCCGGACGCTGTCGCGCCGCATACCACAACCGCCTATTACTCGGGGCCGGCCGACGACGGCAGCCGGGCAGGCTTCTATTACGTCAATCTTTATCAACCCGAGACCAGGCCAATTTACGAGATCGAGGTGCTTACCGTGCATGAGGCCATGCCCGGTCATCATCTGGAAAACGCGCTGACCATGGAGCTAGGACAGCTGCCGGACTTTCGGCGGCACGATTATCTGACCGCCTTCAGCGAGGGTTGGGCACTGTATTCAGAAAGCCTCGGTGCAGACCTGGGTCTGTACAAGGATCCATATTCCCGTTTTGGCCAGCTGACGTATGAAATGTGGCGGGCGGTCCGCCTGGTGATTGATACCGGCATCCATGCCTTCGGCTGGGATCGACAGCGCGCGATCGAGTTCTTCAAGTCCAACGCCGCCAAAACCGAGGCGGACATTATTAACGAGGTCGATCGCTATATCAGCTGGCCGGGGCAGGCACTTGCTTACAAAATCGGCGAGTTGAAAATCAAGGAACTGCGCGCAGAGGCGGAAGCCCGGCTGGGTGAGCGTTTCGACATCCGTGCTTTCCACGACCAGTTGCTCGCCCAGGGGCCGGTACCGCTGGCGCTGATGGCCAGCAATACCCGCGCCTGGATAGACGCCCAGATGACGGCTCGCTGAGGCGGCTGTTTGAAACAGGCGTCCAGACCTCATCAAGGTGACCATCGGCTATCATTGCCGGTCACAACATCTGACGGCGGAAAGTCAGCTATGAGTCAGCTATGAGTCAGCAACCGGCGCAGATTCGACGCCGCAAGACTATCGGCGTCAGCGTCGACCACGTGCGTATCGGCGGCGGCGCACCCGTGGTGGTGCAATCGATGACCAATACCGATACCGCGGATATCGACGCGACAGTGCAGCAAGTCAGGGAACTGGCCCAGGCCGGCTCCGAACTGGTGCGGATCACGGTGAATACCGAAGACGCGGCCCAGGCGGTGCCCCGGATCCGGGAGCGCCTGTATCAACTTGGCGTCAACGCCCCGCTGGTCGGCGACTTTCATTTCAACGGGCACAAACTGCTGACCCGATATCCCGAATGCGCCGAAGCGCTGTCCAAATACCGCATCAATCCGGGCAACGTTGGCCGCGGCAGCAAACGCGATACGCAATTCGCAGCGATGATCGAAGTCGCTTGTCGTTTCGACCGTCCGGTGCGGATTGGCGTGAACTGGGGCAGCCTTGACCAGGACCTGCTGACCCGATTGATGGACGACAACTCCGCCAGCACCGAGCCTCTGGATGCGGATCAGGTAGTCCATCAGGCGTTGATTGTCTCGGCGGTAGACAGCGCACGCCGCGCGGAAGAAATCGGCCTCGACCATGACCGCATCATCCTGTCCTGCAAAATGAGCGGCGTGCAGGACCTGATCACTGTCTACCGCGCACTCGCCGAAGCCAGCAACTACCCGCTGCATCTGGGCCTGACCGAAGCCGGGATGGGTTCCAAGGGTATTGTTGCTTCTACCGCTGCGCTGGCAGTGCTGCTGCAGGAAGGCATCGGCGACACCATACGCATTTCTCTGACCCCGGAACCCGGCGGTGACCGCAGCCGCGAGGTCATAGTGGCTCAGGAAATTTTGCAGACGATGGGACTGCGGTCGTTCACACCGATGGTGATCGCCTGTCCCGGTTGTGGCCGCACCACCAGCACCCTGTTCCAGTCTCTGGCTCAGGACATCCAGGATCACATCCGCCACCGCATGCCGGAATGGCGCAGGCAATACACCGGCGTGGAAGAGATGACCGTGGCGGTGATGGGATGTGTGGTCAACGGCCCCGGGGAGAGCAAACATGCCAACATCGGCATCAGCTTGCCCGGCACCGGCGAGAGACCGGTGGCGCCGGTCTACGAGGACGGCAGCAAGACCGTCACCCTCAGGGGCGAAAGCATCGCAACGGAATTCCAGTCGCTGGTGGAATCCTACGTTGCGCGAAATTACTCGCCACGCGATTGACCCCAGCGCCTCAGCCCGCGCGGGTGATCGGGTTGCGGCAACGCATCATGGCAGTTCGGGCCAACACGGATAGAATACCGGCATATTCGCTTTTTCGGAGCCTTCAAATGGGTAAGGGCAGCAGCAAATACGCCTCCAGGACCCCGGACGAAAACGGTTTTATCGCGTACAGCGAAGAAGAGGACCAGATCTGGTCAGAGCTATATTCGCGACAGATAGACATGCTCCCCGGCCGCGCCTGCAGCGCATTTCTGAACAACCTCGAAGCGCTTGAGTTGCCACGGGACCGGGTACCTCAACTTCCGGAAGTCTCGACGGTGTTGCGCGAGCACACCGGTTGGGAAGTGGCGCCGGTGCCGGCGTTGATCCCGTTTACGGAATTTTTCAATCTGCTGGCCAGCAAGCGCTTCCCGGCAGCCACCTTCATCCGTACTCGCGAAGAGATGGAGTATCTGCAGGAACCGGATATTTTTCACGAAGTCTTCGGCCATACCCCATTACTGCTGGACAAGGGTTTTGCGGCATTCAGCCACGCCTATGGCAAGGCCGGTGTTGCCGCGCGCAAGGAAGACCACGCCATGCTGGCGCGTCTGTACTGGTTTACTGTGGAATTCGGACTGATCCACCGACCCGGCCGGGAACTGCGGGCTTACGGAGCCGGGCTTTGTTCGTCTATCGGCGAAGTGACATACGCGCTCGACAGTGCAGTCCCGATACGTAAGCGTTTTGATCCTGTCGATGTACTGCGCACCCCGTATCGCATCGATATCTTCCAGCCGATCTACTTTGTTATTGAGAGCTCTGACGAGCTGTATCAATTGGCTCAGATGAATCTGTTGGCAATGATTGAAGAAGCCCGAAAACTGGGTATGCACCCACCCGCTTTCCCGCCAAAAGAAAAAGTTGCCAGCTAGCAAAAGCCAGCGGCACCGAGCACTGACAGGAAACAACATGACAGAACTCACCGCAGAACGCTGCGAGCCTTGCGAAGGCGGCGTCAAACCGCTGAACCGTGACGAAGCCGGACAGCTGTTAAAGGATCTCCACGACGATTGGACCCTGAATGCCGATGCGACCGAGATTCATCGGGATTTTACGTTCAAGGGCTTCTATCGAACCATGGGCTTCGTCAATGCGGTGGCCTGGGTCGCGAATGCCGAAGCGCATCATCCCGATCTGGAGGTAGGCTGGGGCCACTGCCTCGTGCGTTACACCACGCACGCCATCGATGGCCTGTCGCGTAACGATTTTATTTGCGCAGCCAAAGTTGACGCCCTGCTCGGGCAAGCTTGATCCGGCTGCGAACCGGCAGCTGGCAGCTTACCAGTCGCCGCTGATGCGCAAACCGAGGTAACCGGCCTCTGCCAGCGGTTGCACCTGCACCGCCTGACGCGGTTTGACCAGCCACCAGTTCCAGCCGACGGCCAGAGCGGCGCCACCAAGAACATCCCAGGTGTCATGCTCATCGGTATGGACCCGGGTCCAACCGGTATAGGCCGCCAGCGCGTAGGCCGGCCAGGCATCCGACCAGCCATAGCGGCGATGCAGGAACGCGGCGCCGGCAAAAGCGGTCGCAGTGTGTCCGGAAGGGAACGCGTTGTTATCGTCGCCGTTGGGACGCTCCTTGTCGATCGCGGCCTTGAGCGCATAGGTGCTGGCCACCGTGCCGGCAAAAGCCCACAGGAACTGGCGACGACCTTCATCGTCATCGCGCCGCCAGGCTATGCCGTAAGCGGCAAGTGGTATCGCGACTCTGAGCACATCGCCCGAGGTCTCGACGGTGTCGGCTCTGGCTCCGGGAGATGCGGCCAGTACCAGCGCGATCAGCAAACCCGTCCAATATATTGCCGGAAAACGGCTGCGCCGCTTCACTGGTCCGCACCGCTGGCGTCCATCGCCAAAACAGCGCTGGCCTCTGCCGGACTTTCATACAGCCGGGCAAAGCCGTGGGCGGCCAGCCGGGCTGCGGCATCCGCAGGACGCCGATCCTGCTCGTGTTCGAGTGCCCACTGCGCGTGCTCACATAGCAGGGCCAGACCGGCCGCCTGACCAAGCACCAGCGCCAGACGTCTTGAGCCGGCCTCCAGGCGCTCGCGATGCTCCTCGCCGCGGCGCTGCTGATACCACTCGCAGGCGCGCCGAACACTGACCTGGGCCAGCGCCGACGCTTCAACCAGTCGCGGATCGATGCAGGTAGCCCGACAACGCTCGACCAGCGCGAGGATCGGTGTCGGGCCGTCGGTGACAGCCAGCGCGCGCAGCAAATCCAGAGCCAGAACGTTGGTCGTGCCCTCCCAGATCGGCAACACCTGAGTGTCGCGCAGCAAGGTCGGCAAGCCGGTGTCTTCAACATAACCGGCGCCACCGAAACTCTCGATGATCTCGCTGATCACGGCCACCGCCTCGCGGCCGGTAGTCAATTTGGTCAGCGACGTCAGCAGACGCAATTCCGCCGAGGCCAGTTCGCCCAGGCCGTCTGCTTCCCGACGGCCGACCAGATCGACCAGGTAGAAACACAGATGGAACGCGGCCTCGGTACGAGCCTGTAGCCAGGCCAGCGTGTCCAGATGCAAGGGTTGTTCGCTTAAGGTCCGGCCGAACGCGATGCGACGACGCGCGTAGTCTCTGGACAAGGCGATGCCGCGACGCATCGCGGAGACCGCACAGACACTGTTCCAGGTCCGGGTCATTTCCAGCATCGGCACGATCTGCTGTACCCCGTTGTCGGCGCCGGCGACGAGTTGCGCCGGACATCCGTCAAGAATGAGTTCTGCAGTGGGCACCTTGCGGGTTCCCAGCTTGTCCTTGAGCCGGCACACTCGGATACCGTCCAGACGGCCCTCATCGTCGCGCGTCTCGAGGTAAAACAGCGCGAGGCCGCGACCACCAGGCCCGTTCCCCTCGGGCCTTGCCAGCGTCAGCGCCATTTCCGAAGTGGCTGCCGAGGTAAACCACTTGCGGCCATAAAGCCGCCACCGGTCCTGATCAGGCACCGCCCGGGTTTCTGAACGACCCACATCGGAACCACCGCTGGCCTCGGTCATCCACTGACCGCTGGTCCAGGCCAATCCGGGATCGCGGCTGGTCAGCCGGGGAATTGCGCGATCTGTCAACTCACGGTTTTTCGCTGCAATGAGCGTCCTGGCAGCCCCGTCAGTCATGGCCAACGGGCAGGTATAGACATCGGAGGACGGGTGGAAAAGGTAGACCAGCGCGAACTGCAAGCTGCGGGAAAGAGGGCCCCAGCGCCGTTCATAGGCGGTAGCGATCAGGCCGGACTCCGCCGCGATAACGGCTGCGCGCCGCCACAGTGGCGACAACTCTATCTGGTCGATACGTTGACCCCAGGCATCCCATTGGGTCAGTACCGGCTCGTTGCGACGATCGTCCAACTGCATCTGGTAAAGCGAGCCTCCGGCCAACTCACCCATCGCACGCAGCTGCGGCACCACATCACCAAGGCTGTCGCCAAAACGACGGCTCAACAGCGAGCGCAACATACGATCATCGTCAAACTGGTTGTCCAGGCGCGGCGGGTCCTGGCAAAACAGCTCCGGGCTCTGGTTCATCAGATACCGAGCTTGTTCAGCGCGTCCATGATGCGGCCCAGCGTCATCGTCAGCGTCGGATGGGTGGTCTCGAAGCGATCCACGAGTTCGGCCAGGGGCTCATTGACGCCTTGCCCGGCATCCTCCTGTCTTGCCGAATCCTCCGCCAAAACCCCGCCGATACGCGCATGCAACTCGCCCAGCGCGGCGAGTTCGTCAGCATCGAGCTGGTCGTCCTGTTCAAGCTGACCCGCCAATTCATCCAGTAAATTCTCGAGTTCTTTCTTTGGCATCATTCGCTCCAGGAGGATTGTAATTCGTCGGCCGCGGGCGCGCGCGCAAAACGGGGCAAATCACCAGCCAGGCCCATGGCCCGACGGATCAGTTCATTCTTTACCAACGGCGCGCCGTTGACGAGACTCAATCCGAGTCGGCGTATCGATGCCACGGTTGTATTGCGCTCTAAAAACAGACGCCCGACAGCGTCTATGCTGCCCGCCGCCAACAGATTCTCGCCCTTGCGCCAGCGTTCGTAACGCCGTAGCGCCGGCCGCTCGCCGGGGTCCCGTCCAGCCACGATCGCATCCAGCACCACTTCGGCCAGCGCGGCAGCATCAAGAAAACCCAGATTGACACCCTGTCCGGCCAGCGGATGGACGGTATGCGCCGCATCGCCGACCAGCACAAAACGCGTCGCAGTATAGTCCTTGGCGTGCTGCAGGCGCAGCGGGAAATTTGCCCGCGGCCCGCTGCCGATTACGGCACCGAGTACCGATCCGCTGGCCGCTGTCACTTGCTGCTCAAATTCCGACTTCTCGACCTCGCAGAGGGCTTGAGCATTTTCCGGCGTGGTCGACCAGACGATGGAACAGCGTCCGTCCTGCAACGGCAGGATGCCGATGGGTCCGGTGGCAAGAAAGCGTTGCCAGGCGGTCTCTCGATGCGACTCCTCAGTCTGGATGTGGCTGACCACAGCTGACTGTTGATACGACTTTCCGTCTGCCCCAATGCCTGCGAGCTTGCGGCTCGGTGAACCGCTGCCGTCCGCCCCAACCACCAGCGACGCTTTCAGGCGCTGGCCGTCATCCAGACGCAACAACGCACGGTCTTCGTCGAGTTCGAGTTCGGTCAGGCGGGCCGGACAATGCACGACAACCCGCGGATGCTCCAGCAAGCGTCGCCACAGCGCCCATTGAATAAGACCGTTATCAACAATGTGGCCGAGACAGGAAAGTCCGAGGTCGGCACAGTCGAAGTGGATCGATCCGTGACCAAATGGCTCCGCATCGGCATCCCACACACGCATTTCGCGATAAGCGCTGATCCCCGTGTCCTGCAGCACATCCCAGACCGCGCAAACCTCCAATACCCGCTGCGAGGCTCTGGAGATCGCCGATACGCGCATGCCCGGGAAGCTCGCCGGGTCCAGATCAGGGGCTTTCGGCTCGCGCGCCTCAACCAGACCGACGCGCAAGCTGTCATTTCCTGAAACCAGCAAGCCAGCCGTCGCCGCGCCGACCATGCCGGCGCCAATAACCACGACGTCGAAATCGTTTTTCATGACAGGGGCAAACCCCGTGCCAGTCGCGGCAGCCTGCCGGCGCGGCCTGTCGTCTGACGCACAAAACCAGCCTTGGCAGCGGGCAGCAGATCCAGCCCCAGTAACGCCAGAGCACGGGCGACCTTGACCGGTCCCAGCGGATTGGTAAACAGACGCACCAGCGAATCGGTCAGGCTGATGACCCGTTCATGATCCTGGCGGCGCCATTGTGCATAGCTTTCCCGTAAG